>FUFK010038653.1_pt1 | contig 203389 bp, 176 predicted proteins | sample 1021851 | NCBI WGS metagenome assembly FUFK01 (sample SAMEA51879418, study PRJEB19060) | metagenome | reverse complement strand
GAAGCAAACAATCATGCCTCATTCCCAGATTCATAGACATGAAAAGCCTCCTGTTTCTTGGACTTTAATTTCGATGTCCAAGAAACGGGAGGCAGTTCAGAGAATATCCAGCACGGGGGCTTTTCGCGCCCATTCACGGGCAAAAACTATGAAAGTTCAGACGTTGTGAACATCAGGTTGGTGAACTACTGAATCACAAAGTTCACCTGAGCCGAGCTCACACCATTCACCGTAGCGGTCGCCCAGTAAGAACCCTTCTGAGCGGTCGAAGCGGAAGAGCAACCCAGGACGTTGATCTTACGGTCCCACGCCAGGTCGGTTGCCGCCTCGGCACCTGCGGCTACCTCAGCCTTCTGAACGGCGGTCGCCGCGCACAGGCTGCGGGTGTACACCTGAGCCGCACCGGAGGTGATGTTCAGGTCCACGCCGGTGTTCGCACCCTCGCCGCCCACAGCGCAGGGGGTCTTCGAGGAGTTCGTGTAGGTCACGTGGAAGGACACCTGCTCACCGGCAGCGAAGGTACGCTTCGCGGGGGTGACGGTCACCTTCAGGTCGTTCGCGGTGCACGCCGCCGCGACAGCCGCAGTGGTCACGCTCGGAGTAGGTGCGGGAGCAGTCGGGGTCGCCGCGGGGGTGGTTGCCGCAGTGGGGGTCACGCTTGCGGTGGGTGCCGCAGAAGCGGTCACCGAAGGAGTTGCCGAAGCAGTAGCACTAGCCGACGCAGACGCGGTTGCAGAGGCAGTCGCGCTAGCGGACGGGGTAGCCGAAGCAGTTTCGGAGGGGCGAGCGCTGAAGCTCTGGAAGGGTGCACCGGAAGCCGTCGCAGTGGAGGCTACAGTGGCGTCCTTCTTGCCGTTAATCATGCCGACCATGGAGGTCACGCCGGCGACCAGCAGCAGAATGACAGCGAGCAGAGCAATGACCGCTACGATACGACGACGGCGGTACACTTCGGGAGGCAGAACGGGACCATTTTCAGACATACCCTTAAGGATACCGGGTTTAACCCTGAGAATCACAGTGAACCCCGTTCATGCGGTTTTGGGAATATATGCCCTGTGGCGTAGGCTTTTCGGATGACCTCAGAGCCCAAACGCACCGCACGCACACGCCCCGAACCCGCCCTACCCGAAGGCACCAACATCGAGGCACTCCACCACCGAATCAATGGATGGTTCCTCGACCAGGCACGCGATTTGCCGTGGCGTCGCGACGAGTGCACCCCCTGGGGTGTGATGGTCAGCGAGTTCATGCTGCAGCAGACCCCCGTCAAGCGCGTGCTGCCCGTGTGGGAGGAGTGGATGCGCCGCTGGCCCACCCCCGCCGACCTTGCCGCCGAGCCCGCCTCGGAGGCGGTGCGCGCCTGGGGCAGGTTGGGTTACCCGCGCCGCGCGCAGCGTCTGCACGGTGCCGCAGTGGCGATTGTGGAGCAGCACGGCGGTGAGGTTCCCGCCGACTACGAGGCGCTGCTGGCTCTGCCGGGCGTGGGTTCCTACACGGCGGCGGCGATTAGCGTGTTCGCGTTCGGTCTGCGCGCCACGGTCATTGATACGAACATCCGCCGCGTGCACGCGCGCGCTGTCTCCGGCAAGGCGCTACCCTCCCGCTCGTTGACCGCGGCTGAGACTCGCCTGGCGGAGGCGCTCATGCCCGCCGATACCCCCACCTCCTGCCTGTGGAATGCGGCGACCATGGAGCTCGGTGCGCTGGTCTGCACGGCGAAGTCCCCGAGCTGTCAGCTGTGCCCGGTGGAGGATCTGTGCGCCTGGGTTGCGGCAGGCAAGCCGGAGGCGGACTACACCCCCAAGGGCCAGAGCTGGCACGGCACGGACCGTCAGGTGCGCGGCGCGGTCATGGCGGTGCTGCGTGCGGCGCATGAGCCGGTGGAGCGCGACCTCATCCTGGGTGCGGGTGTAGCCTCGGCTGGTGACACGGCCTCTTCACCCACTGCGGCTTCTTCGCCCGATCTGGCGTTCCCGGCGGACGCACCCGCGGCGGTGCACCGCCCGCTCAAGGCGCTGTACGCCCTCTCCCCTGCCGCCGAGCAGCTGCAGCGCTGCTACGCGGGGCTGCTGGCGGACTCTCTCGCCCGCGAAGTCACGCAGGGTGGTACTGTGCTCGTCTCGCTCTAGTACCCGCCACAGAGAGGCTCCTAGAGCCTCCCAAAAGCATAGAAACGCCTGAGGGGCGGTACCGGAAGATTACCGGTACCGCCCCTCAGGCGTTTAGTGCGCTAAAACTTAGCTATTGAGAGCCTAGTCGTTGCCCTGACCCTCAGCTGCGGGAGCCTCAGCGGGAGCCTCGGAGGACTCGCTCTCGTTCAGCTCCTGCACCGAATCCAGAGCCAGCTCCTTCATCGGCTGAGAAGAGAAGACGAACTTCGCGGAGTCGCCCTCACCCTCAACATCCACGGTAATCTTCTCACCGGGCTTGATGTCGCCGAAGAGGATCTTCTCAGACAGGGCGTCCTCAATGTTGCGCTGCATCTCGCGGCGCAGAGGACGAGCACCCATGGACGGGTCGTAACCCTTAGCCGCCATGAGAACCTTCGCAGCGTTGGTCAGCTCAATGGACATATCCTGCTCCGCCAGGCGCTTAGCCAGGCGACCCACGAAGAGGTCCACAATCTGCAGAATCTCAGACTCGGAGAGCTGCGGGAAGACGATAATGTCGTCCACACGGTTCAGGAACTCGGGGCGGAAGTGCTCCTTGAGGTTCTCCATCACGCGTGCCTGCATGCGCTCGTAGTCGGCTGCGGTGTCATCCATCGCCTGGAAACCAACCGGGATGCGGCGGTTCACATCGCGCGAACCCAGGTTGGTGGTCATGATGATGACGGTGTTCTTGAAGTCCACCACGCGACCCTGCGAGTCGGTCAGGCGACCGTCTTCCAGGATCTGCAGCAGCGAGTTGAACAGGTCGGCGTGAGCCTTCTCAACCTCGTCGAACAGGACCACGGAGAAGGGCTTGCGGCGGACCTTCTCGGTCAGCTGGCCGCCCTCATCGTAGCCAACGTAGCCGGGAGGCGCACCGAACAGACGGGAGACGGTGTGCTTCTCCTGGTACTCGGACATATCCAGGGTGATGAGCGAATCCTCATCGCCGAACAGGAACTCGGCAAGTGCCTTAGCGAGCTCGGTCTTACCCACACCGGTCGGGCCGGCGAAGATGAACGAACCACCGGGACGGCGCGGGTCCTTCAGACCTGCGCGGGTACGGCGGATAGCGCGGGACAGTGCCGCAATAGCGTGCTCCTGACCGATGACGCGCTTGTGGAGCTCCTGCTCCATGGTCAGCAGGCGGGTCGACTCTTCCTCGGTGATCTTGTAGACCGGGACACCGGTGGAAGCAGCCAGAACCTCAGCAATGACCTCGGGGGTCACGGTGCCGAATGCGTCGCCGCCTTCGCGCCATGCCTTCTCGGCTTCTTCCTTCTCAGCCAGGACCTTCTGCTCCTGATCACGCAGGCCTGCGGCCTTCTCGTAATCCTGGGAGTTGATGGCGTCTTCCTTCTGCTGGCGCAGCTTGGCGGCCTTCTCGTCGAGCAGCTTGATTTCCGGGGGTGCGGTCATGCGCTTGATGCGCAGGCGTGCGCCCGCCTCGTCAATCAGGTCGACTGCCTTATCCGGCAGGAAGCGGTCGGAGATGTAGCGTGCCGCGAGGTTCACGGCGGTCTCAATTGCCTCGTCGGTAATGGTGACGCGGTGGTGTGCCTCGTACTTATCGCGCACACCCTTGAGGATCTGCACGGCGAGCTCCTGGGAGGGCTCCTCAACCTGAATCGGCTGGAAGCGGCGCTCCAGGGCGGCATCCTTCTCAATGTGCTTGCGGTACTCGTCCAGGGTGGTGGCACCGATGGTCTGCAGTTCGCCTCGAGCCAGCATGGGCTTGAGGATGGAGGCAGCGTCAATCGCGCCCTCTGCGGCACCCGCACCGACGAGGGTGTGAATCTCGTCAATGAACAGGATGATGTCGCCGCGGGAGCGGATTTCCTTCAGGACCTTCTTCAGGCGCTCTTCGAAGTCACCGCGGTAGCGCGAACCTGCGACCAGGGAGCCGAGGTCCAGGGTGTACAGGTGCTTGTCCTTGAGGGTCTCGGGGACGTCACCGTGCACGATAGCCTGTGCCAGGCCCTCCACGACGGCGGTCTTACCGACGCCGGGCTCACCAATCAGCACGGGGTTGTTCTTGGTACGGCGGGAGAGGACCTGCATAACGCGCTCCATCTCCTTGTGGCGACCGATGACCGGATCCAGCTCGCCCTCACGTGCAGCGGCGGTGAGGTTGCGGCCGAACTGATCCAGGATGGTCGAACCCGCGGGAGTGCCTTCGCGAGAGTTACCTGCACCCACACCGGCGGTTTCCTTATCGCCGGAGTTGTTGCCGGGGTAGCCGGAAATCAGGTCCATGACAGCCTGGCGCACGGCGGCGGGCTCAGCGCCCAGCTTGACCAGCACCTGGTTTGCCACGCCCTCGTTCGCGCGAACCATGCCCAGCAGGATGTGTTCGGTGCCAATGTAGCCGTGGTTCAGCTGAATAGCCTCGCGCATGGACAGTTCGAGAACCTTCTTCGCGCGGGGGGTGAAGGGGATGTGGCCGTTAGGCGCCTGGGGGCCGGGGCCGACGATGTCCTGAACCTGTTCACGTACTGCGTTCAGGGTAACGCCCAATGATTCCAGGGCGCGGGCACCGATGCCTTCGCCCTCGTGAATCAGACCGAGCAGAAGGTGTTCGGTACCGATGTAGTTGTGGTTGAGCATGCGTGCCTCTTCCTGGGCAAGCACCACAACGCGCCGAGCTCGATCGGTAAAGCGTTCAAACATTTACGCACTCCTTGCATTTTCCTATTGATACAAGAGTACGTTGAGCTGCGGGTTTATGCCCCGCGTGTGGGCGCCTGTTCGCCATCAAGAGAACAGATGAGCTGTTCGGGGCGTTTTGAGCGTGTTTTCGGGCGCCTAGGAGGGGGTTCCGCGGGATTTTGGGGAGGTTCTGAGGGGGGGCAAGCTCAGCGGGTGAGGAAGATAGCGGGAGAGCCCGCGTGGAGGGGCTATAAGTGGGCTCTGAGGGGCGGTAGTGCCGATACGAGGGTTCCCGAAAACGGGGAACACACAAGAAGCCACATAGACCCACACCAGAATCGCCCGTTTTCTGCACGCGCGTGAATATATTGCAGATTTTCTTTAAAGATTTATATGTTCGCGTGAGAAATTTCAATAATTCGCAAAAATATATACGGCTCGATTATTGGCAGAATATTTCCACATAATTCCCAGGCAATCTACAGCAGAATTTCCTCCGACAATCATCTCGGCACCAGGGAAGTATCAGGGTAAATCTCCACGACAGCGCACGGGTGGCATGCTTATTATTTTCGGCTCTATTCAGGGTAGACCCCACACCCCACACAGGGGAATATCCCGACGAATAACAACAGCATCAAAGAGATTAATGCGCCAACACCTTTAGTGTTCCTGCCGATGCATGAAATCTAAATGAACGCAGAACCCGAATGTGTACTATGCCCCTGCGTTCAACCAATACCCTTCTCGGTATTGCACCGATTGCCCCATCAACCAGCCCCATATATTTTACACGTAAATAGTTAATTGGAATTAGCCATAAAACATCTCCCATTCAGATATACAGAACATACAACACGCATAAGAAGGCAAAACAAAAGGCGGACGGTGATAACACCGTCCGCCCTAAGCACCCGGAGGTTTAGAACCTTAAAGAACCAACCCCTCCGGCTACACGCAATGCGTAGAACCCTTAGTCCTGAGCCTTCATTGCTTCGTAGTATGCGTCCTGAATATCCTGGTGGATGCGGCCGCGGTCAGAGACCTTGTGGCCGTTAGCCTTAGCCCACTCGCGGATTGCTGCGGTCTCAGGGTTACGCTTAACCGGAGCAGCGGTGCCGCGGGGTGCACGGGTGCGCTGGGTAGCGGTACCCTGCACGCGGCGGGACTTTGCCACGAAGGGGCGGATAGCGTCACGCAGGCGAGCTGCGTTAGCGGAGGACAGGTCGATCTCGTAGTGAGCGCCGTCCAGGCCGAAACGGATGGTTTCGTCTGCGGGGCCGCCGTCGAGATCGTCTTCAAGGATGATGCGAACCTTCTGTGCCATTGAGGCACCTCCTCATCTGTTGCATATATCCTGTGGATAAACCCAAAAGCCTCTATCGGAGATTGAGAAAATAGTGTGCCGGATATATTTATGTACTAATTTTCTTTCACATAATAACAGAAATATATTAAAGATTCCGAAAACTTCCTGAATATTGAAACAATGCGCTGATCGCCCTGAGCGATATATCCATTCCGTTCACCTCCGTTAAATCCTCACCCACCCCGCACACATTAATGCGCAGTTTAGAGTGCAAATACTTTGGATTCCTCCGGCACACACTATGGGGACAATATCGAACAATGCACAACACGGCACCACCAACAATCCCCAGGAATTACATCACCCGCACGGGCACCCACAATACGCTATTCACTCCAGGCATTCCCAGGCTATTCAAAAGCGAAATTCTGGTCCTATCCCAACAGCTCATTCTTTTCTATGCGACACATTCGTGTATAAGAGCAGAAACCCCCGCCAGAGTGAATAGAGCAGCATAAATCAGCACCAGAATAGAGCAAAAAAGCACCTTAAAACGTCCCTGACCTGTGCAAACAAACAGAAAACTCCACCTCAGAAGCTATACACCGTGCAAAAGAGTGCACAGAAAACGGCGGGTGCCGCAGATACAACCGTATCCGCGGCNCCCGCCGCATTAACACCCTCACAGGTGAAGGGGAAGCTTAGGCCTCCGGCTTCATCAGGGGGAAGAGAATAGTCTCACGAATACCGGGCTGACGCACCACAGTACCCGGACGCTCCGGATCCTGATCGCCCGCCAGCAACATAATCAGACGGTCAATGCCCAGACCCAGGCCACCCATCGGGGGTGCACCGTGCTCCAGGGCGCGCAGGAAGTCCTCATCCAGCTCCATCGCCTCATCGTCACCGGCAGCAGCCAGCAGCGACTGAGCGGTCAGGCGCTCACGCTGAATGACCGGGTCAATCAGCTCAGAGAACGCGGTACCGCGCTCCATACCGCCAATAATCAGGTCCCACGCCTCAATCAGGGGCTCACCGGAACGGTGCGGACGAGCCAGCGGCTGAGCGCTCGGCGGGTAATCGTACACGAAGGTCGGGTTCACCAGGGTCGGCTCAACAATCTCACCGAAGAGCTCGGTCACCAGCTTCTCAGCGTCCCACTTCGGGTCGATATCAACCTCGTGCTTCTCAGCGATTTCACGCAGAACGGATGCGTCAGTCTCGGGGGTGATCTCAACGCCCACAGCCTCGGACAAGCCCGGGTACACGCCAACCCACTTCCACTCACCAAACAGGTCAATGGTGCCGTTCTCAGTCTCAATACGCTCGGTACCGACAGCCTTCGCGCAGCTCTGGATAATCTCCTTCATGCGCTCAGCCATCACGAACTGATCAGCATAGGTCTCGTAGCACTCCAGGGTGGTGAACTCGGGGCTGTGGGTCGAGTCCACGCCCTCGTTACGGAACACGCGGCCAATCTCGTACACGCGGTCAATGCCACCAACCACTGCACGCTTGAGCGGCAGCTCAGTCGCAATACGCATGGTCATCGGCTGGTCAAAAGCGTTCAGGTGGGTACGGAACGGGCGAGCCGTCGCGCCACCGTGCACCAGCTGCAGAACGGGGGTCTCAACCTCAATGTAGCCGTGATCTTCCAGCACGCGGCGGACGGTGCGGGTAATCAGGGCGCGCTTCTTCACCAGCTCGCGAGCCTCCTCGCGAACCATCAGGTCCAGGTAACGCTGGCGAACGCGGGTTTCCTCGTTCAGGTCCTTGTGCAGAACCGGCATGGGGCGCAGCGCCTTCGACGCCATCTTCCAGTCGGTCACCATGATGGACAGCTCACCGCGGCGAGAAACAATCACGCGGCCGGTCACGAACACGTGGTCACCCAGATCAACCAGGGACTTCCACTCAGACAGGGACTCCTCGCCAACCTCAGCCAGCGACAGCATCGCCTGGATGCGCTTACCCTCGGTACCACCCTGCAGGGTCGCAAAGCACAGCTTACCGGTGTTACGGACGAACACCACGCGGCCACCAACATGCACCACACGGTCAGTCTCGTCGCCAGCCTTCAGCTCCTCAGCAGCCAGCTTCGGATCGTACTCGGCGCGCAAATCCTCAATGTGGTTGGGCTCCACGCGATTACCCTCAGAATCCAGCAGACCCACCGGGTATGCCTCGCGACCCGACTCGATCAGCTTCGCACGCTTCTCCAGGCGAATCTGCATCTGCTCGGACATATCAGCAATCGCCGGTGCGGCAGTGTGCTCAGTGCTCACAGTGATACCTATCTGTGTAGTGTGTTGGGGACTCTTCTAAACGAACGAACGCTTAGCGCAGGTCCATGTTGTCAATCAGGCGGGTCGGGCCAACGAACGCGGCAACCAGTGCCAGCACTCGCTCCGACTCCTCAGTCGGCTCACCGAAAGTCATCGGGTCGACCAGTTCCAGGTAGTCAAGGCGCACGCCCGGAGTGGAGTTGATACGCTCACGCGCACCGTCCAAATCAATCTCGTGGAAGCCACGGTTCAGCGAATTCTCACGCAGCATCGCCAGGGTGCGGGACAGCACCAGGGCAGACTCGCGCTCCTCATCCGACAGGTAGCTATTACGCGAAGACAGCGCCAGGCCGTTATCTTCGCGAACAATCGCCACCGGGCGCATGGTCACGTCGTGGTTGAAATCGCGCACCATACGCTGGATCAGGATGTACTGCTGAGCGTCCTTCTGACCGAAGTACGCGTTCACCGGGTGGTTACCGGCTGCGGGGCGAATAATGTTGAAGAACTTATTGACCACAGCCAGCACGCCATCAAAGTGGCCGGGGCGGGTTGCGCCCTCAAACTTGGTGCCCAGCTCGCCGCTCGAAATGCGGATGAGCGGGTCACCGTCGGGGTACATTTCCTCCACCGAGGGGGCGAAAATGATGCTCACGCCGGCGGCACCAGCCAGGGCAGCGTCAGCCTCGAGGGTGCGGGGGTACGCCTCGTAATCTTCGCCGGGGCCAAACTGCAGCGGGTTCACGAAAATGGAGGCGACCACTACATCATTCTGTTCAGCGGCGCGACGCAACAGGGTTGCGTGGCCGTCGTGCAGGGCGCCCATGGTGGGCACGTAGCCCAGGGATGCGTTCGTGTACTGAACTGCGGTGCCGTTCTGCTCCGCCTCCTGGCGGGCGGCCCGGTCCAGTTCTTCCTGCGCTGCGGCAAGGGATTCGGTGATTGCCGTGCGGAAATCCGCAATGGTGGTCACGACTCGGGGCATCGAAGTCTCAGTCATGACGAGAACTCCTTGTTTTCGGGGGCTGAATCATCAATATCGCCGGGGTGGTTGCGGTCCGAAGACTCACCCAGCAGATTCTCAATTCGTCCCAGTTGTTCATCGTTTAACAAACCTCTATTATGCGCTCTTTTTGCGGTTGCGTGTGCCAGAGCGGCATAAGAGTCTGTAATATCACCTGTTTTCTCATGCTCTGAGTACTCATTCAGAGCCTGAAGGTGAGCCTTCACGGTGCCGGCGTCTCCACGTGCCACGGGCCCGGTGAGAGCACCCTCACCGCTGGCGAGCGCATTGTCCACGGCGGCTCGCACGAGCGGCCCCATGTAGCGTGCCGGGTCCTCAATACCGATGGAGGCGAGCATCTGCTGGGACTGACCCAGGATGGTCACGAGGTGGTTCGCGGCGTGCGCTAGAGCTGCGTGGTAGAGCGCTCGGTCGGCCTCGGCAACGTGCACGGGTTCGCCGCCCATCTCCACCACGAGTGCCTGAGCAATCGGGATGAACGGTGCAGGCCCGGTCACTGCGAAGCAGGTGCCGTTCAGGCGCTGCAGGTCCACGGACATGCCGGTAAACGTCATGGCGGGGTGAATCGCCAAACCGATAGCGCCCAGCGCGGTCGCTGGTGCGAGAACCTCGGTGCCGTGACGGCCGGAGGTGTGCACCAGAATCTGACCGGCGGTAATACTTCCCGAGGACGCCAGGTAGGTGATGAGGCCCGGCAGCTCGTCATCGGGAACCGCAAGAATCAGCAATTCGCTACGCTCAGCAATCTGCTCCACCGGTAGCAACGGCACATCGGAAAGTAGCATCGCGGCGCGCTCCTGAGAAGCCTCAGACACCGCGTGAACACCCACAATAGTGTGCTCACAGGCGCGCAAAGCCGCACCGAGGACGGATCCGACCCTCCCGGCTGAAATAATTCCAATGCCCAAACGCGCAGGTTTTGAATGCTGTATCACGGCTTTAAGTATATTCTCCCTTTCACGCCAACCCTGCCGCCGGTGTCACGAAGACGACCGACGGCAGGGCGCGTTCTGTAGTTTTGCTGGCGGGTTAACGCATGCCGTACCCGCTCGCAGCAGGCACAGAACCCAGCGCGGGTTCCGGTACGCGATAGTAGGGTTCAATACCCTCCAACCGAACCGTCATCAACCAGACCAGGTCCTCGCAGACACGCGGCGGTAGGTGCATCATGAGCGTGCGCACCGGGCCGGGCACCGTACCGAAATGCACGCTCGCGCATCCGAAGGCACGCTGCAGCGGACCCTGACCTCGGCTCACGCTCAACACACGGCTGACCGGAACAACCGACAGCGTACGGATAAAGTAGCCGCCACGAATCAGCAACAGGTCACCGCGCGTATGCTCACCAACGCTCGAACGCGCCGCATCAGAATCAATGCGGGTGGTCGCCTGCACCGAACCGGCAGTGTAACCGACCGTGGTCACGCCGTTACGCTTCCAGGTGAGCAGGTCCATCCAACGCGCCGACGAGGGCGTCACAATCATTGCCGGAACCTGCGGCTTCTGACTCTTCAGCGAACCGTTGGCGGTGTCCAGCAGCACCTGCGCCTGCACCTCATCCAGGGCGGGCAACAGCAGGCGCAACACCATCAGCGTCTCCTGCTTATTGCCAACCGGCAGGGCAACATTGCGGGTCACAACCTTCTGGTTGTCGTTCTTCTCAATACCGATACCGGCAATGGTCATCTTGATGCGATACCAGCCGAACGCACGCCACAGAATGGACTGCTCCACCGCCAGCGCCTGAATACGCTCAACCATCACGTTCTGAGTGTGCGTGCCGGTGAAACCGTAGCGCAGGGTCACGCCACCCTGACCGCTCGGGGTGATTTTGAAGTTCGCGGCACCGTCAAAACGTGCCCACAACGTACCCAAGTAACCAAGCAGCGGTACGAAGGTGCCGGGTAGCAACGCCATGAAAATCAGGAACGGGCTCTCGCCACCCATGATCGCGGCGAAGACGGCAATGCCAACCATGAGGGCCACGGCGGGCACCAGCCACACCAGGTGCTCCAGCATGATGGAGGCAATCAGACGCACATTCGAGATGCGGAAAATCGGCGGCTGCGAGGGGTCAGCCGCGACCGGCATCGGCATGCGAGCGCGAGCGCCGCGACGGGATGCTACGGGTTGCTGAGTACCGGGGTGCTGGGGTGCAGACTGCTCGGGGGCGGGCTGCTGGGCGCCGTCCTGCAGAGGCGCACCATAGGACGCCTCGTAAGATGCCTCAAACGGCTGGTGCAGCTGATTCGCATCCGGCATGCGCTCCGCCGAAATCTGCATGCTATCGGGCAGCACATCGACCGGGCGGCCAGCCGCCTCCGAACGCAGCAGGTTAATACTCGCCATCGCGGTGCGGCGCAGAACCTCCGCCTTGCGGGCAGAAACGTACTTGATGTGCAGCGCCTCCGAAGAGCCGTCAGCCACCTCAAAACGCAGCTCCGACAGACCCAGCAGACGCGCCACCAGAGGACGCGAAATGTCCACGCTCTGCACGCTCTCCAGGCGAATCGTGCGGTTCTTCTTGAACAGAAAACCGCTACGGCGGTGAATCGCCAAATCGTCCAGGCTATAGCGGGTAAACCACCAGTCAATCGAGCCAGCAACCAGAATCAGCACGAGCACGGCGAAGCCGATAAGCTGCGAGTACGTTGCGCTGAAGTAGCTACTGTTCTCATCGAATGCCTGCGTCAGGCGCGCACCCCACTCATTCGGCGGGGTGGTCAGAATATTCAGGATAATGCTCTGGAAGAAACCAAACGCCAGCAGAATAATGAACCAGAGGTTCATGATGAATGTGCGGATATCGGCACGCCACCACTTCTGCTCCTGCGGCATCTGGGAGGCAGGAGGCTGCGGTGCCTGCGGCGCGGGGTTGACCGGATTCGGGGTACTCATTAGAGTGCCGCCATTCGCTCATCGGCGCGGCGCACCAGATCCGCGCGCAGCTCCTCGGCCACGTTCAGCGGAATACCGAACAGCACCATCGTGCCGGTGGTCGTACCCGCAGTGCGCACCGTCAGGCGGGCAACACCGCACATGCGCTCCAGAGGGCCCGAATCCACATCAACATACTGGATGCGGCCGTACGGCATGGAACTCATCGAACGGAATACGATACCGCGGCGAGCCATCAGGTGATTCGACTCCAGCGCGTAGCCGAGCGCGCGAGTACGGCGCGGAGTGGTCAGAATCCACCACAGACCCCACAGACCAAACACCGCGACCACCGCCAGACCGACGATGCGTAGCGCCTCCGGGCCGCCGAAGAACGCACCCGCACAATACAGGGCAACACCCGCAAGAATCGGGAACGCCAGGGCAGAAATAGTGTGAACAAAACGAACCGTCAGGTAGCCGGATGCGGCGGACACCCACTGCGGCTCCGGCACGGGTTGCGAGGGAACCGGCTGGGAGCTTACCGGCTGAGAAGGTGCCGGCTGCGCGGGAACCTGCTGAGGCGCGTTCGGGTACGCGGCAGCGGGTGGAACCTGCTGACCGTACTGCGCTTGCTGTCCATACTGCGCCTGCTGGTCATACTGGCTCTGCTGTCCATACTGGTCACCAGGCTGACCGTAAGCCGCCTGCTGATACTGCCCGTACTGGTTCTGCTGAGCAGGCTGACCATACTGACCCTGTTGGGCATCCTGCCCGTACTGGCCATTCGGCGAATAACTATTCTGGTTAGGAGCCGACATAGGTTCCTCCCTCTCGCGGCTTTACAGCACCGGAAGAGGAGGCCGCATCCTCATCATCCTCCGGCGGAATACGACAACAATGCTGAGCCCACAGGCCAGCAATCAGCAGGGCAACACTGCCCACACAATTAACAAGAACCTCCCAAAAGACCACCGAAAAACCGCGCACAGACACCATCGCCAGATGGTAACCAAGAATCGCAGCGCACCAGCCCGTCAAGAGGGCACCGGTCATGATGGAACCCTGCGCATACGCCACCGCACGCGCCGCAAGAATCGGACCCATATGCGGCACCTTCTCACGCGTCTGAATACGACGATAACGAGCCACCTGCACACCCAGCCACACGGCACCCGCCGCAACCAGCAGGCACACCGCGCCGAGCATCCACGAAAAATTCAGCTCACCAAAACCGGCGCCAATCATCACGGAATTCACCATAAGAGCGGCAGCGGCACCGCACACAGCCGCCACAATAATCGCCCGATAACTCAGGGGCTTCATGGTGTTTCCTTTCGGTAGGTTCTTCTACCTTCCAGAGTGCCACATTTAAGGCTGATCAGGTACCTGCATCTCACGCATATAGCTAATAGCGTCTTCATCCGCCTCAAGCAGCGTGCGGGACAGCTCCGCAACGTTCACGACCTCGCGGCTCAGCGGCGCAGGAACCTCATCCGGCCGCTCCCCCGAAGGCTCCGCACGCCGGGTCACCGTCAGGTACGCCTGCGGGTCCATCTGCGCCCACGGCACCAGCACAAAAGCACGCTCCTGCGCCCGCGGATGCGGCAAAGTCAGCACCGGATCCTCAGAAATCACGCCGTCATAGTCAATCACGTCAATATCGAGGGTGCGCGGGCCCCAACGCACCAGGCGCTCACGGTGATGCGCCGCCTCCACCGCGTTACACAGCTTCAGCAGCTCGTAGGCGCCCAGGTCAGTGGTCACCTCAATGACCGCGTTCACGAAATCCGGCTGACCCGCCGGGCCACCCACCGGGGCGGTACGGTACAGCCCGGAGGCGCGCACCAGCTGCACGCCGCCCGCCACCAGGTCGGCGACGGCACGCTCCAGGGTGTCTTCGCTTTCGCCCAGATTCGAGCCCAGCGCAAGCACCGCGCGGTGTGTATATTCTGCTGCGCCCGCCACTAGCGGCCGCCCTCCACGGTGCGCTCACGGAACACGCTCACCGCAACGTTACCGAACGGCAGCTCAATCGGCGCCTGCGGCTTCGACACGGTAATCTCCACCGCCTCCACAAGCTCAAACATCGCGAGAATACCCTCGGCAATGTTCACCGCGAGGGTCTCAATCAGGTCCAGCGAACCGTTCGTCACGTGGCGGTGAATCAGGTCAACCACGAGCGCGTAGTTCGTGGTCTTCGTCAGGTCATCCGTGGCGGCTGCGGCGGAGAAATCGCTGTACAGGGTCGCGTCCACGACGAAGGGTTGGCCGTCGCGCTTCTCAAAGTCGAGCACGCCGTGGTAGCCCTTAGCGGTAATGCCGGTGAGGGTGATGCGGTCGTGGCGTGCGTAATCTGCCTGGGTCATTGGGGGTCTCCTAGAGGGTATTCGGGTAGTCGGCGGTCGCGGGGTGGTGGTTCTAGCTGGCAGAGCCTTAGCTTACGGAGCGCAACGCGGAGGCGACCGTCACCGCATCCACGCTGGCGGGCACGTCATGCACGCGCACCGCCCACACGCCGCGCGCCGCCACCAGGGCGGTCACCGCCGCAGAAGCTGCCGCACGATGCTGAGCCGGGCGCGGTTCCGACAGCGGCTGCCACAGTTCGCGTTCAGCCTCACCCGCATCGGTTGCGGTGAAACCGCTCGCGTTCAGGCGCTCAGCCAGCGCCATATCCGCCGCAGTCAGGGCGTTGGCGATAAAACGCTTGCGAGAACCGGCAATGAGCAGGCGGTGGCCCAGGTCCTGTAGCTCGTCAACGGCGGCGAGCAGCTCCCAATCCTGCATACCGCCCTTCGCGAAGCCCAGACCCGGGTCAAGAATCAGGTTCTGCGGCAGCACACCGGCGGCAAGGAAACGCTCACGCAGGCCGGTCAGCTCCTCCACAACCTCAATGACCACGCCGCGCGGGTACTCCGCCAGGCTGTTCATGGTCTGGGAGGTGCCGCGGGCGTGCATGAGAATGTACGGCACCTGCAGTTCAGCGGCGGTTTCAATCATTTCATCGCTCACGTTCAGACCGGACACATCGTTGATGATGTGCGCACCGGCGGCGATGGCGGCGCGAGCGGTCTGCGGGTTCATGGTGTCAACGCTGATGGTGGTGCCCATCTGCGCGACTGCCTCGATGACGGGCAGGATGCGGCGCTGCTCCTCCTCCACGCTGATGCGCACGGCACCGGGGCGGGTGGACTCACCGCCAATGTCGATAATGGAGGCGCCCTCGGCGATCATGTGGGCGGCGCGGGCGATGGCGTCGGTGGCGGCGTAGTGCTGGCCGCCGTCGCTGAAGGAGTCGGGGGTGACATTGAGGATGCCCATCACGAGGGTGCGTTCGGCGGCGAGCGCGTCGCAGGGCAGGGGGGCTACACGGGTGGTGTGTGTGGATTCAGTCATGGGTTTATCGTACCGAATCTGCGGTGCTCCCATATTTGCCGCAGTGATTGGGGCGGGGGTTGGGGCAGCTGTGGGGTCGATTCTGGGGACACGGCATGCAATACTTGCATTACAGATACTTATTTAAAGGTATGCTGGGAGGGCACGCATACCGTGCCGGGCGCGTTCCCAGTCGGTGGCGCGCACCCACACATACATACTCTAGGAAGTGACTCATTGTGAATATGAAGACTGGAGCTTGGATCCTCTCCCTGGTAGCTCTTGCCGCACTGGTGACTATTGTGCTCGCTGAAGGTGTTCCTGCCGTGCGTTGGATTGCTTTCGGCACCGCGACCGGTTGCGGTTTCATTGCCGTGGGCTTGATCGTGACTCTTGCCCTGGGTTGGGATAATCCGAGCGAGGCGAAGGGTAGCTTGCAGCGTTAGCGGCGGGCTCTTCTAGCTTCTGCGGTGCGGCATGATCGGCACTGCCGCGGCCGCGGAAGGTACCGGCTCAGAACACATTCTCGGAGCACTTTGGCGATGCGAAAAGGGGGCGGAGGTTTTCACCTCCGCCCCTTTCAGCGTGTCTGCCCCCAAATGAGGAATGAGCGTCAATCACTTAAAAAAGAAGACCGGTCCTGTACTCCTTCAGAATTCTCAATCATTCATCAGGCAGTGGTGCCGGTTCTAGTAGTAACAACTTTACAATCACTAATGCTCTTTACGCAAGGGCACTCGTCATACGACCCAACAAATGCCGCTACACAGCGCAGGGGGCAGGATTTCTTAGAATCCTGCCCCCCCCTGTCGTATAGCTATATGCTCATCCCGAGTGCTTAGCGCTGCGAGAAGATCAGGCTCATCGCCTCCGCACGGGTTGCGCCGTTCATCAGCGCACCGCGCACCGCGCTGGTCACGGTCTTCGCGCCCGGCTTACGCACACCGCGCATCGACATGCACATGTGCTCAGCCTCAATCACCACAATCGCACCGCGCGGGTTCAGGTGCTCCTCCAGAGCCTCCACCACCTGCGTAGTCAGACGCTCCTGCACCTGCGGGCGGCGAGCGTACAGATCCACCACGCGGGCGAGCTTGCTCAGACCGGTCACCTTACCGTCCGGGCCCGGAATGTAACCCACATGCGCCACACCGTGGAACGGCACCAGGTGGTGCTCACAGGTCGAGTAGAACGGGATGTCCTTCACCAGCACCATCTCAGAGTGGGCGATGTCGAAGGTCGTACCCAGAATCTCGCCGGCATCCTGGTGCAGGCCCGAGAAGAACTCCGCGTAGGCACGCGCCACACGTGCAGGGGTCTGCTGCAGGCCGTCACGGTCCGGGTCCTCACCAATCGCGAGCAGAATCTCACGGACGGCAGCCTCAATACGCGGCTGGTCGACGGCGTTCTTAACCTCGCTCATTCTCTGCTCCATTCTGGTTCGGGGTGCCGTTCTCCGGGCGCTGCGCCGGAGGGGCGGGGTAGTTCGGGTACTGTTGGGTGGGCATTGCGACGGTCGGGTCGGCGTCCGGGTCGGTGAGGGGCACCTGAGGCGGCAACGGCTGCGTAGGTGCTACCGGGGCCGGTGCTACCGGAACAGTAGGTGCCGTAGCAGGAGCTGCCGGCGCCTCGGCAGGTGCTTCCTCAGCCTTCTGCGCCTCCTGAGCCAGCTCGCTCGGTGCCTTTACCGGCGGGATGTCGGTACGCTCGCGGGTCGGCTTGGAGTACCAGTGCTCACGCTCGGGGCGCTTGCGAACATCCTTGAAGATTTCGGCAATCTCGTTTTCGAGCAGGGTTTCCTTCTCGAGCAGGGCGAACGCCAGGCGGTCCAGAATATCGCGGTTTTCCAGCAGAATCTGGAACGCCTCATCGTGTGCCTGCTCCAGCAGGGCGCGGATCTCAGCGTCAACCTTTGCCGCGGTCTCGTCGGAGTAGTTGCGTGCCGAGGCGCCGCCGCCACCGAGGAACGGTTCGGTGTCTTCGCCGCCGAGCTTCACGGAACCAATCACGGCGCTCATGCCGTAGTCGGTGACCATCTTGCGGGCGGTGTCGGTTGCCTTCTGAATGTCGTTAGATGCACCGGTGGACGGGTCGTGGAAGACGATCTCCTCAGCCGCACGGCCACCCATCGCGTACGCCATCTGGTCGAGCAGTTCGTGACGGGTCGTGGAGTACTTGTCGTCCTGCGGCATGACCATGGTGTAACCCAGGGCACGACCACGCGGAAGAATCGTAATCTTGGTGACCGGTGCGGAGTTACGCAGTGCCGCCGCGACCAGGGCGTGACCGCCCTCGTGGTATGCGGTGACCTTACGCTCGTGCTCGTTCATGATGCGCGAGGAACGCTGCGGACCAGCCATGACGCGGTCGATTGCCTCGTCGATAGCGCGGTCGTCAATCACGTTGCCGTTATCGCGGGCGGTCAGCAGAGCCGCCTCGTTCATGACGTTCGCCAGGTCAGCACCGGTGAAGCCGGGGGTGCGCTTAGCAACCTGAGCCAGGTCAACGGTGTTAGCGATTGGCTTGCCTGCGGCGTGAACGCGCAGGATGTGTTCGCGGCCCTGCATGTCGGGGGCGTCCACACCAATCTGACGGTCAAAACGGCCGGGACGCAGCAGCGCCGGGTCCAGAACGTCGGGTCGGTTCGTTGCCGCAATGACGATGACGTTCGAGTTGCCGTCGAAGCCGTCCATCTCAACCAGCAGCTGGTTCAGGGTCTGCTCACGCTCGTCATTACCGCCGCCCATGCCGACGCCGCGGCGGCGGCCAACAGCGTCAATCTCGTCGACGAAGACGATGGCGGCGGGGTCGCTCTTCGCTTCCTTGAACAGGTCGCGCACGCGGGACGCACCCACACCCACGAACATTTCAACGAAGTCAGAGCCAGAAATCGAGTAGAACGGCACGCCAGCCTCGCCCGCCACAGCCTTGGCGAGCAGGGTTTTACCGGTGCCGGGAGGGCCGTACAGTAGCACGCCCTTGGGGATCTTTGCACCCAGGCGGGTGAACTTTTCGGGTTCAGCCAGGAACTCGCGGACTTCTTCCAGTTCGGCGAGCGCCTCGTCCACGCCGGCAACGTCGCTGAAGCGCACATCCGGCTTGTCCTTGGTGAACTTCTTCGCGCGGGACTTGGAGAAGCTCATGACGGAGGAGCCGCCTCCGACTCGTCCCATCAGGAACCAGAAGAGCACACCAAAGAGCAGAATCGGCAGGAGCAGGGACACCAAGGAGCCCAGGAAGCTGTGCTCAACCGGCTGGTCCGTGTAGCTTTCCAGCTCGGCGGATTCCATTGCCTTAGCAACTTCGTCGCCGCGGGGCTGCACGTAGTAGAAGCGCACCGACTTACCGTAGTTGTCGTTGCCCTTCTTGTAGTCGTCCTTAAGCTGCAGCTCGACGCGTTGGTCGCCGTCGTAGATCTTTGCGCTCTTGACCTGGTGGTCGTTGAGCAACTGAAGACCCACGTTGGTGTCCACCTGACGCGAGGGCTGGGTGAAGAAGGAGGCCATGAGGAAAGCCAGCATGATTACGAGAGCTGCACCCGGCCAGAACCAGGGGCCGTTAATCAGCTTCTTCAGGAAGCCCTCCGAGCCTTTCTGCGGAGTATTGGGGTTTTGCGCCAATGCTTTTGTCCTTACGTTGCGGCTGTGACCCGTTGGGGTGCGGCATGCCTGCCGGAACACCCAACGGTGCAACCTTAAATGTACCCTACCCCGGCGGGCGGCTAGGTACCGGGCTTCTCTATTTCACCTGCGGGCTAAAGGGTTGTAGCACTCGGCGGGGGTGAAAGTGCATCTTCTGCGTCGGGTACATCCACCTCCGGGTACAGCAACGCCCCGCTCCCCCACAAGCGTGAGGAGGCGGGGCGTAACCACCTACAGCATGGTTGCTGAGGCGAAGGCTTAGGAGTAAACGTGCGGGTGCAGGGTTGCGACGCAGTCCAGGTTGCGGTACTTCTCAGCGAAGTCCAGGCCGTAACCAACAACGAACTCAGGCTCGATGTCCCAGCCGACGTACTTGACCTCAACGTCAGCCTTGACGACCTTGGGCTTGCGCAGCAGGGTGCAAATCTCAACGGAAGCGGCGCCGCGAGAAATCAGGTTCTGCTGCAGCCATGCCAGGGTCAGGCCGGAGTCAATGATATCTTCAACGATCAGGACGTTGCGGCCCACCAGGTCGGTGTCCAGGTCCTTGAGGATACGCACAACGCCGGAGGACTTGGTGCCGGAACCGTAAGAAGAAACAGCCATCCAGTCCATGGTGTAGTGGCCCTTGAGAGCGCGGGAAAGGTCAGCCATGATCATGATGGCGCCCTTGAGAACACCCACCAACAGCACGTCCTTACCGGCGTAGTCTTCGTCGATGCGCGCCGCCAGTTCGGCGACCTTCGCATTAATCTCTTCCTTGCTGAAGAGAACGTTCTTGATATCGTCCTGCACGTCGATAGCCTGCACGATGTATTCCTTCGTATTCTTTTAGACGCTCTGCGCCTCCGCCGGGGGCCCGGGTGAGGGGTTTCATGCCTTCCCACGGCGGACAATGTGGATGGTGTTCGCCTTAAGTATGGCTTAAAACGGCGCCGCGGCGCACCTCACCACGCAGATAGTGTGTGCTGAGGATGCTCTGCGGGGCGCCTAGTTAGGGCCGAGTTGGCACTAATACGAGCACGTCCAGGCGTTCACCGGTTGCCGGATGCACAATTTTGCGGCGACGGTACGCGCTCACGTGACCGGGCATCTGAACGGGCCCAGCCACCGCGTATTCGGCGGTGAAAGAGTCCAGCGCCTGCAGTCGCTCGAAGCCCGGGTTCTCTCCCCCGGCGGTCTTGCAGGCGGTCGCAAGCACACGCAATCGAAGCGCCGGGTGTAGCGCCGCCACCTGCGCACGGTCCAGTAGCACGGCGTCCTCACGTTCGATGCCGCGCACGGCGGTTCCGGCGGGTAGGAGCGCCTGCTCGTAGGCATCCTGTGCCTGCTCGTCGAGGTATTCGGCGTCGGGGCCAGCTACGGAGGCGGTGCGCGCCAGGGAGCGGGCGACGTCCCCGCCGAGGTGCTCCTCCAGGTAGGGCAACACGCTGTGGCGGATGCGGGCACGCATGAGGGTTTCGTCGGTGTTGGTCGGGTCGATCCAGGGGGTGAGGTTTTCGGCGTCGCAGATGTCGAGCATGTCGGTGCGGCGCAGGCCGAGGAAGGGGCGCAGGTAGGTGACGCCCCCTTCGACGCGTACGGGCGGCATACCGGCAAGGGAGCGTGTGCCGGAGCCGCGGCTTAGGCCGAGTAGCACGGTTTCTGCCTGGTCGTCGAGGGTGTGGCCGAGTAGTACGGCGCGGGCGCCGGTGGCTTCGACGGCTTTCGTGAAGGCGGTGTAGCGGGCGGTGCGCGCCGCCATTTCGGGGCCCATGTTCCCGACGGGAACCTGCACTTTTTCGGTGATGACGGGGTGAAGCCCCAGGTCGGTGAGGGTCTGCGCGGTCTGCGCGGCGACTGCGGCGGAGTCTTCTTGCAGGCCGTGGTCGACGATGATGGCGCCTACGCGCACGTCGCCGCGGCGGGCGAAGTGCGCGGCAATTGCCGCCAGGGCGAGGGAGTCGGGGCCGCCGCTGCAGGCGACCAGGAGCAGGGGTAGATCGGCGGCGTCCGCAGTGGAGGCGGTGCGGGAGCGTCCGGTGGCTTTGATACTTCCGGCGCCGAGGAGCTTTTCGAGGGCGGCGGCGAGGTGGCGGCGGGCAGTGCCGACGGCGGGGTGCAGGCGTCCTGCGCGTCCATTCTGCATGGTGGTTCCTTTATATAGGTGTGCGGGAGGGGTTAGGTGAGGGGGTTGGTGATAGCCAGCTCGATACCGAGCTCTTGGGCGACTTTGAGGACCGCACCAATTGACGGGCCGGGCAACCCACGCTCAATATCGCGGATTGTTTTATCGCTGAGCCCGACCATCCACGCCAACTCCATTTGGGTGATTTTTTCGTACTTGCGGACGGCGCGAACCTGCGCACCAAATTCTTGCGCGAACCCCGTTGCGTCGAATGCCATGGGGGGTTTCCTCCTCACCGCTGCAGAACCTCAGGTTATACGAACTATTCTTCGTAATATGCCCATATTAGCACTCCCAGGGGTGCCCTGGGGCTGTTTTCCGAAGAATAGTTCGGTCGCACACACCATTCCCGGAACCTCCGAACACAATCAAGGAGCACATCAAAAGGGGGCGTGCCCACCGCCTCCAGCACGCACAAAAAATCGCACGAACCAGACGCGGAGAACACGCCCCCAGCAAGCCCTCCCGCTCACCTACCGCTATGACAGCGACTGCAGACGAGCCACAATCGGTGCCAGCTCCTCATGACTGTCCAGAATCATAAGAGGAATAAAAATAGTGCGGTGCGAAGCGAAGTAGAAATCCGGCACCCTGTAGGCGTCCCATGTCACGTAATCGGCGCTGGGGTAGTTGAAGTTCATAGGCAGGTCATAATCCTCCCGCTTCGCCATTGCATGCTGGTACGCCCAGCTCATTGCTCGGTGCAACTCACTACCCCGCTTAATGGGGGCAAAACGCTTCTTATATCGTGCAGCATTCGCCTTACCCAGGGGCTCCAGAGTTACCTTGGGGCTACCCGCAGCACGATAAAGGAAGGTAAAGTAGGCGCCACGGCTCGCCGGAGTATCGTAGTGGAAGGAGCCGTCAGACCAACCGGTGGTCAAACCCACGCGGGTTGCCCAGATAGCAACCTTATAGCGCGCATCGCCCGGAGTTAGGTCGGTGTACGGGGACTTCTCCGGCAGGTTCTTCACCTCGGGTGAGCCAGCCAGCTGGTACAGGTACTCCAGCAAGCGACCACGCGAAATGGTCATGACCTCATTCGGCAGGGACCACTCATCGATGTTATACAGCTCAGCAACCTGATCCTTCGTAATCAGGCCGACACACTCCGCCCACTGCCAACTGTTCATAGCGTTCCTGCCGTATTCGCCGTACATTTCGAAACAGTTGACATTAGCCTTGGGTTCTTCAGTAGGCGGTGCAGGTTTCGGATCAATATGCGCAGCCTGGGCCACGCCCTGACCCATGAAGCCCATAGCCAGTGCCAACAGTGCCGCCGCGCCCCGGGTTGAAAGGGTTTTCTTCATTTTTCTATCCTCGGTGAAAGGTGTGAGATTGGAAGAAGAGTGAATTTCTTTGACCATACTCAGAACCTGCACCCTGCGCAATCAACTACACCTGGCGTGCAGGCGGATGCGGCGAAAGACACAACAAAAAGGGGGTGTGCCCACCGCCTCCAGCACGCACGAAAACTCGCACAAACCAGACACGGGGAACACGCCCCCCTGATAAAAACCGGGTGCACCTAACGGTGCGGCAGCTTAGTGACCCTCAGCTGCGAAACGGTCGATAGCCTCCTGGACCATCTTCTCAGCAGCAGCCAGGTCTTCCCAGCCCTCGCCCTTAACCCACTTGCCGGGCTCCAGGTCCTTGTAACGCTCGAAGAAGTGCTGAATCTCAGCCTTCAGCTGCTCCGGAACATCAGCCAGGGACTTGATGTGGTCGTAGCGCTTGTCGGTGGGAACGCACAGAACCTTAGCGTCGCCGCCAGCCTCGTCGGTCATGTTGAACACTGCGACCGGGCGGGACTCAACCAGCACGCCGGGAACAACGTCAACGTCCAGGATCAGCATTGCGTCCAGCGGGTCGCCGTCCTCACCGAGGGTGTTCTCGAAGTAGCCGTAAGCGGTGGGGTACTGCATGGAGGTGAACAGCACACGGTCCAGGCGCAGGCGGCCGGTCTCGTGGTCCACTTCGTACTTCACGCGGGAGCCGCGGGGAATTTCAATAGTGACGTCGAGTTCCATCGGAACCTTCTTTCTCGTGAGTTAGAGTCACTTTCGCGGCGACTTCGGCGCGCAAGGTGCGAAAGTTAGGTGTTGAACTCACCCATTGTAACCCGTTCACGCACACCGAAACCGCGTATTCGGCGCCAAAACCAGCGTAATTTACCACGCGCACACCACTGTTAACGTTCCGCCTAGTCCCGCGCCCGCCAGCGCACCCCGCCGCCACACCCGGCCGCCGTGCCGGGCGCCCCAGATAGGGTTTGTGAAGGGCAGCAGGAGCGTTGCATGAGCATCCCAGCACCGGCGCGTAAATTCGATAGGCACCCCATCCGCCCGCTATGCTCAAAAGATGCCTTCCAACAAGCCCAACACACAGACCACCACCCTCACCCGCCGCGCCGCCCTCACCCTCGGCGGTATGTTCCTCCTCACCGCCTGCGGATCCGCCGCAACCGAACAGAAACGCCCCGAAGGTTCCGCAAGCCCCAGCGGCAGTGCGTCCGGTACCGCCGAGGCGACCGCCTCCGCAACCCCGAGCGCTACGCCGAGCCTCGCGCCCGCACTGCCCGAAGCGGAACAGGGGCAGCTACGCAACGCCCTCACCGCGCTCTTCGCGGACGGCACCTACCCGCAGTACAGCCTGCTCGTCACCGGCATGGACGGCAACCTGCCCAGCATCAAGGCAACCACCGCACCCGCCGACCTGTACGCCGCCAACGCCGACACCGCGCGCGTGCCCGCCTCCACGTTCAAAATCCTGACCCTGTTCGCGCTCAACCACTACGCGAACCTGCAGGCGCGCCTGCGCACCCGCGTAACCCGCGACGCCGCCGGACTGTACCTCATGGCGGGCGGCGACACCCTGCTCGGTGCGGGCGCCTCCAACCCGAAGCAGATCGTGGGGCGCGCAGGCCTGACCACCCTCGCCGAGCTAACCGTGAAGGCACTGAACGAGGGCGAAAAGCCCACCGCGGCGCTACCCGTCTACCTGGACGGCACCTTCTTCACCGGCCCCAGCGTGAACCCCGGCTGGGAAGACGCCGACGTGGCGTCCGGCCAGATCACGCCCATCCACCCGATTGCGCTCGAATCGCACACGGTGCCGGGCAAGTCGACCGCAAGCAACCCGGTACGCCCGGATGATGCGGCGGTTGCCGCCCAGCAGGCGTTCGTGGATGCGCTCAACACCGCTGGCAAGGAATCCGGTCTGAGCTTCACCCTCGCGGAGCGCCGCACCGCCCCCGCGGAAGCAGTCGAAATCGCCGCGGTCGAATCGGCAACCCTGCTGGAGCAGGCACAACACATGATGCTCGAATCCGACAACGCCCTCGCCGAGGTGCTCGGCCGTTGCGCCGCCATTGCCGCAGGTAAGGAAGGTAGCGGCGAAGCGGCACAGCAGACCGTGCGCCAGGCACTCGTGGATGCCGGCGTGAACATTGAAAACCTGGTGCAGGCAGACGTGTGCGGCATGTCCTTGACGGACCGCGTGACCGCCCGAACCCTCGTGCAGGTTGTGGCTCTGCTGAATGCTGATGAGCATGCGGAGCAGCTGATGAGCACGTTCCCGGTCGCGGGCGTGAGCGGCACCCTGTCTGGTCGTTTTGGTGCGGCGAACGCCGTGCACGCGCGCACTTTTGTACAGGCGAAGACCGGCACTCTGTACACGGTGTCTTCGCTGTGCGGTGTGGCGACCCGACCCGACGGCACCCGCCTGATTTTCGCGATTATTCTGAACGATCTGGGCGGTGCGGATGCACTGCCCGCCGCGAAGGAACGCGTGGACGCAGCGGCGGCGGCGATTGCGAATCGTTCGACCGCGCCGAGTGCTTCTGTTGCTCCCTCTGCGGTAGCAGCGAGTGCTTCGGCACCCGCTTCGGAGGGGGCAAGCGCCCGAGCTTCTGAGACTCCTTCGGCGGCGCCCGCGGCGGCAGTTTCTACCGCGGCTGCGGCGGGTGCAGCCTCCTAGCGTGTATGCCCGGATAGCCCCGAAAGCCTCCTAAATCATCCCGTGCAGGTTGATTTTCTGTAGTGTTTCACGTGAAACCCGAAAATCAACCTCTCGGGGCGAGAGGAGCACGGGGTGCCGATAGACTCCTCAACCGGGGCTCGCGCCCGCTCACCCTGCAGGGTTTCACGCCCGCCTTGTTTCTCTCTCCTCCAGCAGAAAAGTCACCATGGACCTTACCTTCACCCTCGCTGACCTGACCGCAACCTCCGCCTGCGAGCTGCGGCTCTACACCGAGCTTCGGGAGCGTGTGCAGAACCAGTCTGTCTACCCGACCCCCGAGAAGTCCGAGCGCGCCCGCGAAGCGTACCGCGAGTGCCTGCGAGTGCTGACCGAAGGTGGCATGGTCGGCTGTGGAGTAGTCAGCGGTGAGCATGCGGGTGGTACAGCGCGCCCGGTACCCCTGGTGGCGACCTCCGCGGCGGGGCTGACCTACACGGTGGAGCTTGACCGCCTGGAGCGCCCGGCTGCGGACAGCACCGCCGAGAGCAATACCGCCCGGATCGTCTGCACCCCGCACCTGGGTGAGGCGGCACATCGGGCACTATTGCGCGGTGCCCTGGCGGCGCACCTGCTGACCGCTAGTACAACCGAGAATGCCGCGCGCCTCGACCTTCACCTGGGGCACGGCGCGAATGAGTACGGCGCAAATGAGTACAGCGCGGGGTCCGAATCGGGGCCCACCGAGCACGCTGAGCACCACTCCCCCGTTCCTCAACCTCACCGGGTTGATTCGGCGCGTATTCTGCCGCTGATTCGCCTGCAGGAGCAGCGCCTCCTGCTGCTCACCGAGGCGCTGAACGAGGGTGTAGAACCGGCGGAACTTGCCGAGCGCATCCCCTATTTTCTGACCTGCGGCGAGTGCCCGGCGTGCCTGAACGCGGCGGCATCTCTTGCCCTCGCGACCGAAGCCCCGGAGCTCGTCACCGAAGACACTGCCGAAGATACCGCCGAAGACCCCGCAACTGAGGAGCACCCGGTCATGTACAGGGTGCCCGCCGCGGTGGAGAACGACAGCGAACAGTACCGCCTGCAGTGCCTGCTAGATGCCCAGCTCGCATCCCTGGAGGAGCACGCGGCGGAGCACGGCTGGGGTACCGGTGAGCTTGAGGCGGCGATGTTGCTGTCCATGACGAATTATCACCGCCGCGAGCGTGCCCCGTTCTGGCGTGAGCACATTCGCCGTCTGGAGGACGGCCCGACGGCGTGGGTGGCGAGCCGCGATTATGCGTACCTTGATCGGGTGCAGGTGCTTTCGGTGGAGCATGCGCATGCTCTTCTGAATACCCCCGCAGACCTGGAGGCGCTTGCCGCCGCCATGAAGGAGCCCGCCGAGGTCGAAGATGCCCCCGGCTGGTATCGTGTGCGCGGCGCGCAGGTGCGCCTGTTGCGTGCGCGAATTGAGGCTGACCCGAGCCTGGTGATTGCGCCCTCTGACCGTGCGGTTTTTTGTGCGTATGAGGCGGGGTTGAGCCCGCAGATTGCGCTGGACCGTATGGAGTCGCAGGTGAATTATTTCCGTGCGTCGAATCCGGGTGAGCGTGTGCCCGCTGAGTTGGCGGCGACGGGTTTCTTTGGCATGCGTGTGCTGGCGGTGGCGCAGGGCGGTTTCCGTGCCGGATCTGAGGGTTCTGCGGATCCCGAAGAGGCTGCCCCAGAGTCCGGCAAGTCGACCGGCGAGTCGGCTGGCGCAGAGTCGGCTGGCGAGTTCTTGGAGGTGCTTCTGCAGGAGCGCATCCGCGTGAAGGATGAGCCGCACCGTGCCCTGCCTTCGGGTATTGGTCCTGGCGATCCGGTGTCTACGGCGACGATTGAGGCGGCTCTGCAGGCTGATGTGCACGGGCTGCTGTTCAACGGCACCCTCATGCCGAGCGACCCCGTGCTTAATGGCCCCGTGCCCGGCGAGGATTCCAAGCCCTCCAATACCCCCTCCTCCCCCAGCACCCTGCCGAGCGTGCTCGATGCGGCGGCTTCCCTGACGGGGGTGGAGAGCGCCTCCGCGGATTTGCTGTTCCGCCGCGCGCCGCGCCTGAAGAAGGGCGCCTCAAACGCCAAAAATGCAGAAAATCTACCCCGTGAGGTTGATTTTTCCGGCTCTGACCTGCCCACGATGGATGCCGTGCACGCGGCGGTTCGCGCTCTCGACCATTCCTATGTGGCGGTTCAGGGCCCTCCGGGTGCGGGTAAGACCTTCCTCGCCTCGCATGTGATTGCGCGTCTGGTGGCTGAGGGTGCGAAGGTGGGTGTGGTGGCTCAGTCGCATGCGGTGATTGAGAATCTTATGTTGGCGTGCTGTGCCCGTGATGGTTTTGATGTTTCGCGTGCGGTGCGTCTGCGCGGCAAGTCGGTGATTCCGGACGCCCCGTGGTCTGAGGTGTCTGATTCTGAGCTGGTGGAGCTGATTTCTGGTGCGGGCGGCCTGCTGTTTGGCGGCACGGTGTGGGATTACGTGAGTGAGCGTCGCGTGCCTGCCGGGTCGCTGGATGTTCTGGTGGTTGATGAGGCGGGCCAGTTCTCTCTGACAAATACGGTGGCGGCGGCTCGTGCGGCGCGTTCGGTGCTTCTGCTGGGCGATCCGCAGCAGTTGCCGCAGGTCTCGACGGGTGTGCACCCGTACCCGGTGGATGTTTCGGCGTTGGGCTGGTTGTCTGACGGGGCGGCGGCGCTGGATCCTCGTTTTGGCTATTTCTTGGGCGAGTCGTGGCGTATGGATTCGGCGTTGTGCGAGCGGGTTTCGTGGCTGTCCTATGATGGCGCGTTGGCGAGCGCGGCGGCTACGGCTGGTCGCGCCCTGCAGGGTGTTGCGCCGGGTGTGGTGTCGTATCCGGTGGAGCATGCGGGTTGTTCGGTGCGTTCTGTGCAGGAGGCGCAGGCGGTGGTGGATTGCGTGCGCGAGTTGTTGGGTCGTGAGTGGGTTCCGGCGGCTGATGCTGAGCCGCGCCCGTTGACGGCGGAGGATTGCATTGTGGTGGCGGCGTATAACGCGCAGGTTGATTGTGTGCGTGAGGCGCTGATTGCTGCTGGTTTGGCGGATTCTTCGGGTGCTGGCGTGCGTGTGGGCACGGTGGATAAGTTCCAGGGTCAGGAGGCTGCGGTGGTGCTGGTGTCGTTGGCGTCGTCGCGGGTTGATTCTGGGCGCGGTGCCGGGTTTGTGCTGTCGCCGAATCGTTTGAATGTGGCGGTGTCGCGCGGTCAGTGGCAGGCGGTGTTGGTGCATTCGCCGTGGGTGGCGCGTTCGGTGCCGCAGGATGTTGAGGAGGTGCTGGCTCTGTCGGGCTTCGCGGGCCTGGTGGAGTAGCACCTAGTGCAGCCCTTATTCTGTGCTCTTCTACACTCCCCCGCCTGCTGCGTTGCGGGGGCGTCTTTGGTGCGCCCGCAACCGGGTTCAATCGGGTTATTTCAGGGTTCGGTTGGGCGGAAGCACCAAGACTGAATTTTAGTCATCCTAACCCTAATGTCAATACTCAAAATGAGGAAAGTTTTTCAACATGAGTTCATGCATATGACCCATATCTCCACTATGATTTAAGACACCAACAGATGTTGGGGGTTGAGCTGACTCGCTCAACCAAGATTCGATAGCCATAGATGACTATCTGTCGAAAGGAACACCAATGGAACTCGATATTCAGGATTTGATTACCTCATCCGAAGATGAGCTCAAGAGGGCTCATGGTGGTACCCGTCCTCCGGCACATCGTGTAGGCGGACAGTAAATAACCACCTCCAGAGGGGCTCGGTAATCTCAGTTACTCGAGCCCCTCTACGCATACAAACATCCAACAGATAGAAAGATGGAAAAATGTACCCAAAGCTTCGATTTGGTCACTCAATTATAAAAATTAAAAACAATAGATTCATTATTGGATCTATAACACAAGGCATATCAAACACAATTCATGACCCCTCGGGAAATTTTAAGAACCTGAATGAGATTTTAACAGGAGAATACACGATAGATGAGGTAGTTATAAAGACATCAGAAATTTTAGGATTAACTCCTAAAAATTCAAAGAAAATTATAGAATCACTCATAACGATGGGTCACATAGAAGATGGATCCTACCTTAAATCATCTACAAAATCTAATAGGTACTCAAGAAGTCGTGAATTCTTTTCTTGGATTGACACTTCAGGAAGTAGCGACCCTTTTCGGGTGCAAAATATTCTGTCCTCCTCGAAGATTGCAATTGTAGGTCTTGGAGGAATTGGTGGATCCGTGGCCATGAACTTAGCCTCTTCAGGAGTATCTCAAATACACATAGTTGATTTTGACAATGTTGAAGAGTCGAATCTCAATAGGCAAATTCTATACACAGAAAAAGACCTTGGGCTCAAAAAATCAACGGCTGCCATGAAAAATCTCCAAAAAATAAATTCAGAAATTCTTATTACATCCGAAGATAAGAAAATTACTTCCTCTGATGACCTCATTAAATATTTTAATGAATATGACCTAGTGTACCGTTGCGCTGACAGTCCAGACGATATACCATTTTGGTTCTCTGATGCTTCATTAAAATCTGGTAAGCCATGGATTGATGCAAGCTACAATGGCCCAATAATTAATTGTTGCATCTATGACCCAAAGGTTACAGGATGCTATAGATGCATCCGTGAAAGTAATCTACGAAATATGACTCGTCTAGGTTACGAGGAAGCTCATACAGATAAAGTCCCAGAGATAAATGCTGCAATATCTCCTATAGTCCTTATATCTGGATCACTTGCCGCATATGAAGGAATTAGGTATCTTGCCAAACTTAAGCCACAAAGTTTAGGTAAAGCAATACATCAAAATATGTTCGATTACAGTAATTCATACACAGTGGAGGTCCCCCATGAGTGTCAACACCGAGCTACTCAAGAATAGAGATTTTCGAAATACTCTCTTCGCCATTGGAGCCAACCAGCTCTCAGACTCGATGAGCTATATCACCACGCCCATCATTATTTTGGCGCTGACCGGCTCCCCCGAAGCTGCGAGTATCACCCTCTTCGTCGCGGGTGTTCTTGCCACCTGCGCCGGGGCGATATCTGGAACATGGGTTGATAGAATCGGCCCCTCGAAGTGCCTGGCGCTGTCCTGCATTGGTCAGGCGTTGTCCTGGGTGGCGATTCTTCTTTACCTCGTTTTCAACGTCACCAATATTTACGTTTTGGTGATCACGATTTCTCTCGCCGCCATCATTTCTACCTTCGACTACCCGAGTGAACAGTCCATCATCACCCGCGTAGTGCCCAAGGAACACCTGGGGTACGCCTCCGGTATGGGCGAGACGCGCGAGTCCACCGCCAACCTGCTGGGTGGCCCGGTCGCCGGTATCATTATCGGCTTCTCAACCGTGCTCATGACCGCAGTTCACGCGGTCGTCAACCTGCTGGCGTTCATCGTCGCACCCAAGAGCTACGGCGCTAGTCGGCAGCCCGCAGAAGAGGAAGAAGGCGAGAAAACCAGCTTCTGGCAGGACTCAAAAGCCGGTTTCGAGTACATCCTGAAGAACAAAGTACTGGTGTCCATTGCGTTCGTTTCAACACTCGCGAATTTTGGAACGGTCGGCATTCCGCTCACCTTCATCTACTACTACACCCTGGAGGGCGCACACCCGCTCTTCATCGGCATCTTTGCGAGCGCCTTCGGCGTGGGCGTGCTGCTCGGTTCGTTCCTGGTCGGACCGCTGACCGAGAAATTTGCGCTCGGCCCGCTCGGTATCACCTCCCTGGCCATCATGTCGGCCTGCTACCTGTTGCTGCCGGTGGTTCATTCGATGCTGTGGGCGGTGTGCCTGCTGATTGTGCTGGCGGGTATTGTGCTTCCCTCCTTCAATTCGAGCATCATTGCGTACATTAACGCGTCCACCCCGGAGCACATGATTGGTCGCGTGCACTCGGTGCAGGGCATCCCGAACATGGCGCTGACCCCGCTGGCTGTTCTGCTGGCTGGGTTCCTCATTGTTGATTGGGGCATTACGTACACGGCACTGTTCTACGCGGTGTTCATTTTCCTGTCGCTGGTGGTGATGGTATTCCAGAAGCCGCTGCGTCAGCTGCCACATATCTCGCAGGTAACGAACGCACAGTAGTTCCGCGGTAGCCCCGTCTATCAACTCCACTCAACGCCCCCGAAAGCGAATAATTCAACGTGCACTTGCATGAAAATTATTTTCCTTTCGGGGGTGTTCTACGTCCTTTCAAGGATTTCTGCACACAGTGCATGCTCACGATAATTCCCCTTATCAATGCGTATTTTTAGGGGTTTAAATGTTGCCGGTATTACGGCGAACCTTACGCCGCTTGTTGAAGGTTTTACGGCATAATAGGAAGGTGTTCGTTCTAACCTTTATTCAACGTTCCGCACAGCACTCACTCACTGCACTGTCGGACGAACTCGCAAAGCTCAACCCGCGTGTTGCCTTCGCCCAGACATACCCTGACGAAATTCAGGGCGCCTTCGACCGCGCCAGCGACGCACTCCACGCGGCGCTCATTGCCGCGCGCGATAACGGCTTCTGGGTCGGCATCGGAATCGGCGAGCTCAACATCCCCCGATTCGCGGGCGCACTCGGCGCCGTCAGCACCACCGACTGCGCCGGCGATGCCCTCGAATTCTCACGCCTCGCCGTCGAAGAAGCACAAGGAGGCGCACCCGTACGCTGCATCAGCGTCAGCGCCGACAACCGCCACCTCGCCGACCTTGCCGCTGGCTCCGCACGCCTACTCTACCGCGTATGCGCCGACCGCACCGACGCCGAATGGCGCGTAGTAAACCTGCTCGTACCCGGCGTGCGCGGCCAGCAGAAGGCCGCCGCAACCGCACTCGGCATCACCACCCAGGCGGTCAGCCGCACCCTCGTCCGCTCCCTCTGGCATGAGGAGCAGGCGGCACGCGGTGCGCTCATCGAGTTGCTGACCCGTATTGACCGTTCGCGCCGCCGCGCCACCTAACCGCCGCCGCGCATCCCTCATTCTTTCGCGCCTGTCAGCCTTTAGTGCCTGCCAGCCTTTAGTGCCTGCCAGCGCGGAACCGAACACCTGATCCCGCCCGTGATGGTCGCCCCCTGCCAGGGGTGAACTATCCGGGCGGGACGCTTTTTAAACCCGCGCTGAATACCCTGCAGCTCGACGGGCAAAACCAGAGAAAAGGTAGACTTATCTTTATGCCTCTCTCAGAACTTTCCGTCAGCACCCAGAACTACCTCAAGGAAATCTGGAGCCTCGAAGAATGGACCAAAACCCCTGCCACCGCATCCGCCCTGGCAGAACGCATGGGCCTGCGCATTTCTTCGGTATCTGACGGCCTCAAGCGCCTCGCCGCCGCCGACCTGATTGAGCATCAGCCCTACGGCGCTATTGAGCTCACTGAAACCGGCCGCTCCTACGCGCTGGCGATGATTCGCCGCCACCGCCTCATTGAGACGTTCCTCGTGGAGACCCTCGGCTACACCTGGGACCGTGTGCACGACGAGGCGGAGGTTCTGGAGCACGCGGTATCCGACTTCATGGTGGACCGCATCGACACCCTGCTGGGGCACCCGACCCGCGACCCGCACGGCGACCCGATCCCGGACTCTTCGGGGCATATTAGTTTTCCGCAGACCGTGCCGCTGAGCCAGTGCGAACCCGGCGAAACAGTCGTGCTCGAACGCATCAACGATGACGACCCGCGCCTGCTGCGCTATCTGCAGGGCCACGGTTTTGTGCCCGGCGTGCGCCTGCACATTGAGGAGGGTGCGCCCTTCTCGGAGGCGGTGAACGTGAGCGTGGTCGGTGCCGGTTCCGGCAACCTGCACGAGACGGACGCGGCCGGTGCGGTGAAGCCCGGCGGTACCATTATTCCGTTGGGTGCGGAGGCGACCGCCTCCCTGTTCGTGTCCCGCACGGTGCGCTAGATACAGGGCGGTAGCGGCACCCTAGAATTTCAGAAAATAGCGCTAGGCGGAGGTCCCATGAAGGGCCTCCGCCTAGCGCTGTATTGAGTTAGTTTTAGGAAGCTGAGGGCTCAGTTTTCGTTGCGGCAGTGCTGAGTCGGCGGGCGCGCATCCTGCCCAGCAGACCGTAGCGCGGGGCGAATACGTACGCCAGGGCGAACAGTATGCCCTGCGTGACGACCACGGCACCACCGGGGGATACGTCCGCGTAGTAGCTGGCGTACAAGCCGGTCAGCGTGCCCACCAGGGAGACTCCCACGCTCACCGCGAGCATCGGCACGAACCGGTCAGTTATCAGGCGCGCGGTGGAGCCGGGGATGACGAGCATCGCCACGACCAGCACCACACCCACGATCTGCAGCGCCACCACGGAAGTCAGCGCCAGCATAATGAGCAGCAGCGCGCCGAGCAGACGCGGACGCAACCCCACCGCCTGCGCGAAGCCCGGGTCGAAGGCGTACAGTACGAAGTCGCGGCGCTTGACCAGCAGCACGGCGGCAACCACCACCGCGAGGATAGCGACCTGCCAGACGTCCGACCAGGACACGCCCAGCACGTTACCGAAGAGAATATGGTTCAGGTCGGTATTCGACGGCGTGACCGAAATCAGCACCAGACCGAACGCGAACATGGTCGTGAACACGATGCCGATCGCGGCGTCTTCGCGCACGCGGCCGCTACGCCGCACCCCGCCGATGAGCGCCACAGCCAGGAGTGCGGCAATGACCGCGCCCACTGCGAAGGGCGCACCGAAAATGTAGGCGAGCACCACGCCGGGTAGCACCGCATGCGAGATTGCGTCACCCATGAGCGACCAACCGAGCAGCACGAGCCAGCAGGAGAGCAGGGCGCAGACGGCGGCGGCTATGACGGTGACCACGAACGCGCGGAGCATGAAGGGCAGGGTCAGCGGCTCCACCAGAAAGTTGAGGATGTCCATTTAGTTCTTCCCTTCCACAGAGCTGATCGTAGTAGTGCCGGAGGTAGCAGCGCCGGTAGCGACCGACGCGCCGGCGTCCACTTCCATGCCGAAGGCACGCACCAGGTTCTCGGGGGCGAGCACCTTCTCGGGGGTGTCGTGCATCAGAATATCGCCGCGTAGCAGTAGCGCCTCGTCGGCGAACTGGCGCAGGCTCGCCAAGTCGTGCGTGGAAACCAGCACGGTCGCGCCCTCGTCACGCAGCTGTTCGATGACCTGAATGAGCATCGCTTCGCTACGCTTGTCCACGCCGGCGAAAGGCTCATCCAGCAGCAGCAGCTGGGCGCCCTGAGCGATAGCGCGTGCCACGAAGGCGCGCTTACGCTGACCGCCCGAAAGCGCCCCAATCTGACGGTCGGCAAGGTCGGTCAGTTCCACGCGGGCGAGCGCCTCATCCACGGCGGCACGGTCTGCGGCACGCAGGCGGCGGGTGATGCCGAGGTTGCGGTAGCGTCCCATGCTGACCACCTCGCGCACGGAGATGGGGAAGGTCCAGTCGATTTCTTCGCTCTGCGGCACGTAGCTGACGAGCCCGGCGCGGTGATGGTGCGCGTTCTTGCCGCGGCTGCCACGGTTACCGCCGACGGGCTGCCCGTCGAGGGTGATGCTGCCGGCGTGCATGGGTACGACCCCCATGATGGCTTTGAAAAGGGTGGATTTGCCGGAGCCGTTCATGCCGATCAGGCCGCAGATACGCCCGGTGTCCAGGGTGAAGGATGCGCCAGTGAGGGCGCGGACTGGCCCGTAGTTCACGTGCACATTTTCGCAGCTGAGAAGAGTGCTCATTCCTTGTGTTCTTTCTGGTGGTCACCGTATGCGTGGGGCGGGTGTACTTGCTTGCGTGTTGCTGAGTGGGTGCTGTGTGAGCGAGTGTTAACGGCGTGGGAGGAGCGGAGCCAAGAAGGCGACGCCCCTCCTATCCTATCGGGGGTTTGGGGTTTACCCAGGGTTTTCGATGCCGGGGTTGGCCCGGGTTTATGCCGGGTTTATTCGGGGTTTATGCCGGGTTTAGGAGTTGCCCTTGAGGCCCGCAACGATGGTACGTGCGTCGTAGCGGATCATGTCCAGGTAGGTGGGCACGGGGCCGTTCGCCTCGGAGAGCGAGTCCACGTAGAGCACGCCGCCGAATCGTGCGCCGGTGGCGTCTGCGACCTGGCGCATCGGGTTGTCAGAGACGGTGGATTCGCAGAACACGGCGGGAACCTGGTTCTCGCGCACGTAATCGATCGCGGAGGAAATCTGCGAGGGGGTCGCCTGCTGTTCGGAGTTGACCGCCCAAATGTACTTTTCCTTCAGGCCCGCGTCTGCCGCCAGGTAGGAGAAGGCACCTTCACAGGTGACCAGTGCGCGCTGGTTCTCGGGCAGGGTGGAGATTTCCTTGACGAGCTCGTCACGCACGCCCTGCAGCTGCTTCTTGTAGGCTTCACCGCGGGTCTTGTAGTCGGCGGCGTGGGCCGGGTCGAGAGCACTAAATTCGCGAATCATCACGTCCACGTACTTTTGCACGTTGCTGGGGCTCATCCAGGCGTGGGGGTTGGGCTTGCCCGCGTAGGCGTCCTCGGTAATGGAGATGGGCGTGACCCCCTCGGAGACGGTCACGTGCTTAGCATGGGATTCTTCAACGAACTTCGCGAACCAGGATTCCAGGTTCAGGCCGTTGTCGAGCACCAGGTCGGCGGCGTGTGCCTTCTTCAGGTCGGAGGGGGTGGGCTCGTACTCGTGAATCTCTGCGCCGGGCTTGGTGAGGGATTCGACGTTCAGGTCGTCGCCTGCCACGTTGCGGGCGATGTCTGCGAGCACGGTGAAGGTGGTGAGCACGGTCTTCTTGCCGCTGCTGCTCTTAGCGCCTTCGGTGGTGCTGGAGGTGCTACCGCAGCCGGTGAGCACGAGTAGCAGGGTGAGTGCGAGGGCGGCGCAGAGCGCCTGGACGAGGCGGCGTGCGTTGCTGCCTGCGGGGGTGAAAGCGTTCATGAGGCATCCTTCATTGGAAGTCACGGGTTTGAGTATGTGGTTGATGTATGGGATTTGCCGCGCCGGGACGCTAGGGACACGGTTGTGTCTGCGCAGGCATCATAATGCGCTTTTGCCTGTCGTCCCGGGCGGAATTTAACAATAGTTCGGCTAGCCGAACTTTTCAACTAAGCCACACAGAAAACCTTGAAATATTGGCAGAAACCCAGGAGCAGGCGCGCAGAAACACAGGACAGAAGCACCGGCAGATACAGCAAGGAGGCGGGGGCCCCTCCCCCGCCTCCTTACTGCACGCGGTTCTACGGCAAGCTATACGCTCGGATTAGTCGGCAATCTCAACCACGACCGGCGTGTGGTCGCTTGCGCCTTCACCGGCGCGTTCCACCTTATCGATCCAGGCGCGTTCCACGCGCGCGGCGAGCGCGGGCGAGAACAGCTGGAAGTCAATGCGCATGCCCTCATCCTTGGTGAAGCGGCCCGCCTGGTAGTCCCAGTAGGTGTACTCGCCCGGAGTGTGCGGGCGTACTACATCCACCATGCCCTCTTCGAGTAGGGCGGCGAAGGCGCGGCGTTCGGGTTCGGAAACGTGGGTCATTTCGTTGCGCAGGAAGTAGTCTATATCCCACACGTCGGCATCCTCGGGGGCGACGTTCCAGTCACCGACCAGGGCGAGCTGCGACTGCGGGTTAGCAGCCAGTTCGTTGTGCACGTTCTGGCACAGCGCCTCCATCCAGCGGAGCTTGTAGTCCATGTGCGGGTCGGTCAGGCCGCGGCCGTTGGGCACATAGAGGCTCCAGACGCGCACGCCGCCGCAGGTCGCACCGATCGCGCGCGCCTCCAGCACCTCGGGCTCGCCGGGCTTACCGAAGTGCGGCTGATTATCGAAGCCGCGCTGCACGTCCTCAAGGCCCACGCGGGAGGCGATTGCCACGCCATTCCACTGATTCAGGCCAAAGTGCGCAACCTCGTAACCCATGAATTCGAAGAGGTCGAAGGGGAAAGTTTCGTCCTTGGTTTTGGTTTCTTGCAGGGCGAGCACGTCAACGTCGTGTTCGTCGAGCCAGTCTTCGACGCGGTTCTCACGGGCGCGGATTGAGTTGATGTTCCAGGTGGCAATCTTCATGCCTTCTAGCTTAGCGGGTGCAGAGCAGGCGCCTTTCATTGCAGGGAGGCGATTACGCGGCGAGCACGGACGCTCGCAACCTGCCAGAACAGCACAGCACCCGGAACAGAGCACCGCCCGCCTGCGCAACCTTCGGGTCGCACCGGCGGGCGGTGAATATATGCGCTAGTCAGCACTGAATCTGGTCGGTATTACTCCTAGTCAACGGCCTCCTAGTCAACGGTGGGAGTGCCCACAACCTTCAGGCCCTTATCGCCGTACGCCTTGAGCATGTACAGGGCGTCAGAGAAGTACAGGGGGCTGGCGGGGTCCACCACGTCTGCTACACCATCGCCATTGCGGTCAACCTCAGGGTATGCACCCAGGGTGCGGGCTGCCCAGCGGTTTTCAGCCTTGAACTGCTCAGTCTTCTTGACTTCGGCACGTAGCGGACGGCGAATCTGGCGCAGGCGTGCGGCACCATCGGGGCTACCTGCGGCACGATACAGGAACGCGGCGAGGGTGTGGCGGGTGGCGTAATCGTCCGGGTGGAAGAGCCCGTCATCCCAGCCGGAGGTGATGCCCGCATCCGCTGCCCAAATGTACGCAGCATAGTTGGGGTCGGTGGTGGGCACGTCCTTGTAGGGCGAGGTTTTCGGGAGGTCCTTGACGGTCGGGGATCCTGCCATACGGTAGAGCATGCGTACGAGCTGGCCGCGGGTGACAGTTGCGCTGCTGTGGCGGCGGGTGACGGTGTATTCTTCGCTGTCGAGGTAGCCGTGGCAGACCGCCCACACGCCGGGGGTGGCGCTCATGGTGCCGAGGAAGTTGGCGACGCATTCGGCGTAGCTGGGGTCGTTCTTGGGCTGGTGAAGTTTGATGAGGCCGTTGGCTGCGGCAGGTTCGGCGGCGTGAGCTACAGCCTGGTGGGAGGCGATGGCGGAGGTGCCTGCGGGTACGGCACCGAGGGCGAGTGCGAGAGTGAGTGCGAAAGTGCGGCGTGCGCGAGTGGTGGGTGTGAGTGCTCGGGAGATAACCGGAAGCATGGATTTTTCCTTATGTAATTGTGGTTGGGAACCGGCCGGAAGGAACCGATTTTTGGGTCGACCGCGGGGTCGCCAAATGGAGCGAATAAGAAAAGGGGAAAGGAGTGCGTTGAGGAATAGTGAGAAGCGGCAATGAATAGGGGCTGACGTGCGGCGATACGCGGTTTTGGTGTGTACCAATGATGTGTGTGTTCCGCATGCTGTCGCACGGCTATGGTGGTGCACAGTGAATGGACTGTTTTACACCGCCATAGAAAGTTTAAAGTACATATTAATATTTTATTCAATATTTAATTGAGACTTTTATCAACTAAAAATTAAACATTGTTCTAAACGACAAAGCAGCTGCGAATGGCATGTATTCCATTCGCAGCTGCCCTGATTCTTAGCCGACATGTGGCGGTATAACGCGCCCACTAGGGCACACGCGCCTCCCTCACGATTCACAGGAAAGTCCCGGACCGGTTCGGGCGTGTCTACTAGCCTCTACTAGCCGCGCATCACGTTATAGGCTTCCTTGGTGAGCTGACCGGCGGGCGAGGTGGAGTGGCGCAGCTCCTCAACCTCAATGACCACGTTCGCGCCGATTGCGCCGGTAACGTACACGCGGCGGCCGAGCATATTACCCTCACCGATGCGGTCGTCCTTGGCGGTGCCTTCGGTGATGCGCAGGTCGTAAATCTTGTTTTCAATGTAGAAGCCGTACAGGGAGGCGGGCTTCTCCGGCGGGTTGTAGGAGACGGGCGCGACCATGCGGGTACCGCGCGCGTTACGGCTGATGTACCAGTTAGCGGCCTCGTCGGCACCGGCGGCACCGCTGACGGTGCCAGCCCAGCTGGAGCCTTCCGCTTCGCATCCGATAAAGATGTTGTGCGCCCACTCAACAATCCAGCCGTGGCCCGCGTTGGAGCGTGCGGTGCAGCCGATGAACATGTTGCGTTCACCCTGCACGATCCAGCCTGCGCCGGCGTGGCGGGTGGCGGGCTCGTAGAGGGCGTTCTTGTTGCTGGTGCGGTGGTTGCTGTTGCTGGAGCAGTTCTCGAACTTAGCCTGCGCCGCGTACACCTCGATACCGGCGTAGGAGCCGCCGCTGAGATTCGCCTCGGCAACGTCGATACCGCGCAGCTTGTTGTCTGCCGCGCCGGAGTTCTGTCCTTCATTGGGGCGGCGGGGGTGGCCGGCGGGTTTGCCGAGCAGCAGGCCCTGGTTGAGGGTGCGGCGGATGGTCACGTCGTCAATTTTCATGCCCTGGTCATCCAGACCGAGTACGGCGACGCCGATGGCGGTGTCCCAGACTTCCACGCCGGCGATAACGGGCACGATGTCCGGTTCGTTGAGCATGTCGCCGGTCAGGTGGGTGTGGAAGATGACGCCGGCGACGTTATTCAGCGGGGCAGTGTGCGCATCGAGCGGGTAGCTACTGATGGGGGTATTTGCGGCATTAGTGCGGATGTGCAGGTTGCGTACGCCCATACGCATGGGCTTGTTGGCGTTGTAGTTGCCGTAGACGGGGGTGGTGTAGCTGCCGACGTGGAACACGCCGGTGTATTCGGTGTGGCCGTTGGCGGTGGTGGGGATGGCGCGGTCGGAGTGCGCGATGACGACGGTTGAGGAGCCGTAGCCGAAGATTTCGACGCGGTGCTTGATGTCGATGAAAGGGTAGGAGACGCGGTAGATGCCGCGGGGTAGTTCTACGGATCCGCCGCCGCGTGCGGCGACAGCGTCGACGGCACGCTGGATGGCTACGGTGGAGTCTTTGGCACCGGTGGGGTCTGCGCCGTAGTTGATGGCGTTGATGCTCATGGGCGTATCGGGCATGAGGGGCTCAATTCTTTCGATGGATACCGCGTTCGGTGCTGAAGGCGGCGTGGTGAGTGAATTGAGTGAATACGGCAGTATGCGGTGAATACGGTGCTGAGTGAGTACGGTGCTGCGTGGGTGCAGTGTTGAGTTTGTGTGGTGCGGTGTGTTGGGCGCATTTCTGCGGGTGTTTTGGCGTGTGTGGGTCTGTGCACCGGCAGACCTGCCTTCTGCTCAAGGGTACCGCATTGCGCGTGTGGAGGCGACGACCGGGCACTGTGATGCCCGCTCCCCTACCCCGTTTTTCTACGGTTTTTCGGCTGTTTTGTGGGCGGGTTAAACGCCGAGGGGCGGGGATTACTCCCCGCCCCTCAAAGCGTAACCGCCTTTAGTTATGGAATCCCACAGTCAGTTCTCCCCCACATGGCTAGCTTTAGTACCAAGTAACATGCCTCGCACCAACGCGTGACCGTCCCCGAAAATGGGGAGAAGGAATATGACGTGGGTAAGATACCACCAATGAAGCCCGTAATTGACAGGTAACGCCCACAGGATTGCCCCTGCCACAATACAGGCACCCGGTCCAGCAACTGCAACAGCTGCTACTTGTCGGCCCGTCATGTAACCGTGTGGATGCAAGCTCACCCGTAAAGGCGTAATTTCAAGTGAAACTATTCCAACATTCGGAGCTAAAACCCGCAAAGCGATCAGATGCGCTAATTCATGAATCATGAATCCCAACGTCAATCCGCCAAGCGCATGGATCAGAACCCATATCAGCGGCTCTGCAAGTCCTGGCGCACCCGCACTGGTAGCCCAGAGAATCATGCCTACAGTACATCCGCACCATATCGCAAGGAACCACCGTAACGACCGCAACATAGCAACCGCTAAATGCCTCGATTGATGAAGCAGGGATGTCTCCTGTAAAAGTTCAAGAGTTCGCCGACTCATCCCTTAGGATTTCTCTGCAATGAGCTGAGCACGGTAGGCGGAAAGTCGGTTATACGCCACAATCACAGCAAAGATGACAAACGTCAAGAGAATGAGCGTCACTACGACGGGCACAGGATTTACCATGCTCATTCGCATACTAACTCCCCCGCCCGGGAGTGCAATTGACTCCAAGAGCATCGCGCCAAAGAACGCCTCTCCCATAGGACTATTCTCGCCCAAGCTAAAGAGCGTATAGATGGTACTTCCGGCGACTACCAATACGGTGACTACTGCAGCAGTAGCAAGCGAATAAATACTATAGGTGAACCATTTCATGGCGCACTCCTTTTTCATTACGGGAAATTCCCAAGACACTAAAGAACACGGCGAATCCAAGAAGCACCGCAATGATGGTCACGTTAACCTCCGTTGGGAGCCCAAACATATTCAGGCCCAAAGCAAAAGTTGCCACCACCGAGAGCAGAAGAATCACACCAATAACCACAGAGAATGGATTTCCCTTTTCAGGCGGGAAGATAATACCCACAAGATTAGTCATGACGATAGATACCAGCCCAAACCCAAAAACGGTCAGGATATCTGATAGCTGACCTCCTTGCGCTAGATAAACTGTTCCAAGAACTGCACCTAGCGCAAGCATGATAGTTGCCTGCGAACCGATCAGCTGAAGGTAAAACACACCTGCCGATTGGCGGAACGGAGTAAGGCGACGCAGGGGTTCAGAAGATGCATACGCGTAGATTCCCAAGAAAGCCGGGAGCATAATGTACGCCGGAGGCGCATTCCAGCTCTTCCAAGGAATTGCGAAAGCTGCCACCACAGCAGATACCAGCACAAACTGGTTCTCGAAGCTACGGAACTGCATCAGCACCAAAGCGCCAAATCGCGTGTTAGCAAGGCTTCCAGGCAGAGCAAGGAAGTAGCTCCTGAGCGGAGTGTAGTCCTTCGGCGCAATTGCTATAGCTAGAGCTAGTAGCAGTCCACATACTCCTAGCAAGGCGAGTACAGCACCCGCTGCTCCTAGCGGCCCTCCGATAGCTTCCTCAATACGGAGAAACGCCAGCTGTGGCACCCATGGGGCCGTATCTTCGAGCAAACAAATCCGCATGTATTCGATGCTCTGGTCGCGCATCAGGCTAAATGCAACAGCCATAAGACCTGCAAGAAGAGCAGGAATCACAAGACCGCGCAAACGTGCCATTCCCACGAGGGCAAGGAGTTGCTCTACTCCCAAATGAATTACTAGCAGAATCAGGTAAGTAACAAGAGCCGGTGACACAACACCAAAGAGGAAGAGCTCCGCAGCTTTCCACCCCACGACAATGCTACAAGCAATAGCCAGCGCACTTGAAAGAGCAATAGTAGCTGTTCCGACAAGAAGCATCTCGAATACAACACTCGCAATCAGACGTTCTTTATTGGTCGCGGGAAGAGTGTACGTAAGTTCTGTTAGCTCATCTGCTTTCAGGAATAGGATTCGCACAATTGTGTAAAATGCGGCAACCCAAAAAATAGATGAGATACCCATTCCTTCCAGAATCGGCGCTATTATTTCCGGGTTATTAAATGTTTGCCTAACAACGCTGATACTCAGCAGAACATATCCTGCGTATAGCGCTAAGACACCAAAAAATGCGCCGTAACGAATTGGTCGATTTGCCAGAACTCCCCTTCCTAAAACACGGCGGCGCAGGAAGAGGAAATAGAAGTGAACGAGCTGATATACCGCGCTGAACCTCATAGGTCCCCCTCGATTTCATCCACAGTTTTTCGGACCATAGCATCGAGAGTTCCATAGCGCTCTAGAAGAACGTCGGTAGCGTCATCCTCGAGCGCTACGCCGCGGTGGAGGAATGTAACACGGTCTGCGCACCTTTCTAGAAGCGTGAAATCATGGCTACACAGCAGGATTCCGCACCCTTCATCGCGTAATGTGCGCATATCTCGTTCAAAGGTGTAAATTGCATCGATGTCGATTCCGTTAAGCGTCTCATCAATGAGAGTAAGCGGTCGACGCAATAGCAACGCTGCAATGAGCTGAGTTTTCTTGCGCATGCCGTGGGAGTAGTCTTCCATCAGATCATGCTGTCGACCTGTCATCTGGTAACGCTTAAAGTACTCCGCCACAGCATTCTCATCCACTTTCTCCTTGTACAGAGAGTGGATAAAACGCAGGTACTCCATACCGGTCAGGAATTCCGGTAGATAGTCGTTACTTGCCAGGTACATCAAGGAGGTGCGAGCAGCAAGGCTCTGGTGCTCATGACCGCTGATCTGAATATCACCCTTCTTGGAGTGCAGGAGGTTACTTATCAGTTTCATGAGCGTGGATTTTCCAGAGCCGTTAGGTCCAATCAATCCATGAATTTCTCCGGAAGAAACTTGGAGATGAACGTCGGTGAGGGCGGGTTTCCCAGCCCCGTACGCGTAGGTAATATCGTGCGCGTCAAGAAGCATATATGTCACACCCTTCATCGTGTGTTAACTAGAAACTATTGGTGATTGCCAAGTTATGCCTGAGCGCTCAATGCGCCTGCGGTCATGCAATCAACGATGCTCGCACGGAACCTAAACAGTGGATACTGCCAACATTTTTACTGCTTCAGACCGTGTTGCCTTCCGTGACCAGTCCAAATACAGATAAGTCCAGTCTGGTTGTACGCCAGGCTGGGCTCATGCACTTAAGTGTAATATATTTGAGTGTGTATCACGACACTATCTAACTAAAAAATTTTCTCATGAGGTGTTTAAACGCCGAGGGGCGGGGAGTATTCCCCGCCCCTCGGGCGTATACGTTTTAAGATTTTGTGATCACGAGCCTCAGCTCACAGAGCCTAACCCGCGAGGGTTAGCCCATGAACACGCCGTTGCCGCGCTTCTCCAGCTGCTTCGGCGCGAAAGTCGCGTGGCGAATATGATCCACCTCGATGAGCACGTTATCGCCCATCGCGCCGGTCACGTGAACGCGGCGGCCGATCATGTTGTTCTCACCAATACGGTCATCCTTCGCGGACGCAGTCGTAATGTGCATATCGCGAATGTTGTTCTCAATGTAGAAACCATACAGGGAAGCCTTCGCCCAGCTGTAAGGGTTGTGCGAGCGGGCAGCCACAAAACGGCTACCGCGTGCGTTACGGCCAATGTACCAGTTCGCCGCCTCGTCGCCTCGAGCAGCGCCGGTAACAGCGTCCTGGAAGCTGGAAGACTCGCCCAGGCAGCCAATGAACTGGTTGTTGCCCCACTCCACGAGCCAGCCGTGACCGGCGTTCTCCTGGGCGGTGCAGCCAATGAACATGTTGCGGGTGCCCTGAATGAACCAGCCTGCGCCCACGTGGCGGGTCTTCACCTCGTACAGGGCGTTCTTACCCATGTTGCGCTTGTTGAACCAGCTGGTGGACGCCTCGAACTTGGACTGAGAAGTATAAATCTCGATACCCGCGTAGGTGCCGAAGCTCATGTTTGCGTCAGAAACGTCAATCATGGAGAACTTGTTATCTGCCGCGCCGGGGGTGTCACCCTCGCGGGGGCGCAGCGGGTGGCCGACAGGCTTGCCGACCAGCAGGCCCTGGCGCAGGGTCTGGCGGATGCGCAGCTTGTCAATCTTCATGCCCTGGTCGTCCAGGCCCAGGATCGCAACGCCGATAGCGGTGTCCCAGATTTCGATGTTGGACAGGGTGGGCACTGCGTCCGGCTCACCGGGGTTAGCGTCCGCAATGCGGGTGTGGAAGATGACGCCTGCAACGTTGTCGACGGGCTGGGTGTGCTTCTCCAGGAAAATCTGGTTGCTCTTAGAATCCAGCGGCAGGTTGTACTTGTTGGTGCGGATGAACAGGTCACGCACGCCCATACGCATGGGCTTGTTCTGGTTGGTGCCACCGCTCATGGGGGTGGTGTAGCTACCGGTGTGGAAAACGCCGGTGCATTCGTAGCTACCGTTCTTGGTGGAGGGAATACCCTTGTCGGTGAAAGCGACGATTCGGGTTGCCTGACCGTGACCGAAGATCTCGACGCGGTGCTTCATTTCGATGAAGGGGTAGGAGACGCGGTACATACCGCCGGGAATCTCCACGGAGCCGCCGCCCTGCGCAGCAACATCATCGATAGCCTTCTGGATAGCACTAGTGGAGTCTCGTACGCCGGTGGGGTCAGCGTTGTACTTGGAATCGCATACGTTCACGCTCATGATGGTAGCCATGGAGTGTCCTCTTTCTTGGCGGATACAGACAGCGATTAGCGCATAGATGGAATCTAAGCGCGTCATTAAGCTGAGTGTATCCAGTTGTGTTTGAGTGAATAAATGGTTTGAGCTTCCTGCCGGTTGAGTGAGTGAGGCTCTTCCGGTGTGGGATGCGGGCGGGGAGTGAATCCGCTGCATCAATGCTCGTGGGCGGTGTGAGGGAGTGAATCTCAACCATTCCCACATGAGTCATAAATTCTTGCATACAGGATGCAAATCTGTCTAACCCATCGACAAAATATTCTAGGGCAAAATTGGGGCTTTTTCACCGCTCAACACCCGATAGTGTTGATTGTCTCGCCGGTCACTTTGATGCAATAGAGTGCACATAACCCACAGAAAACCAACTGACCAGTACAAATACCACATTTTGCACACAAATGCACTAGTCAGAGAGTTTTTCGATGAATGCGCGCTATATCACTTCATAGACAGGTCATCCAGTCCCAAAGGACCCATTAAAACCCCTCATCAGAGGCTTATCTCACAGGCTCAGAGGTGCCCGCGCGTATCCGTCGGAGCGCCCATCAGGGAGCCAGCCAAAGAGCCCAGCAACCACCCCGGCAAGCACCCCAGCAGACAGGTTTCAAACCCCCTACTGAACTTCCTTCGCGGAGGCGGCACCCACCACATCCAGGCGCGCATAGCGGCCCGCAAGCCAGGTACAAATCATCAACTGCACCTGATGGAAAATCATGATCGGCAGCATCATCAGGCCCAGCGAACCCGCACCAAAAATAATGATCGCCATCGGCAGGCCAGCCGCCAGCGACTTCTTCGAACCGCAGAACTGAATCGTAATACGGTCGGCACGGTTGAAGCCCAGGCGCTTAGCCAACTGGTCAGTCAGCCACAGCATAAACACCACAATAATCGCCATGAGCACGACCAGCAGCACAATCTGCCACCACGCCACGCGCGTCCACACGCCCTGCACCACCGAAGCGGAAAACGCCGAATACACAATCATCATGACCGAGAACTTATCCAGCCACTTGGTCGTCGGCTTCTTGGCGAATTCCCCCACCCAGCGGCGCGTCAGCTGACCGAGCACGAACGGCAGGAACAGCTGAATGGCGATATCCAGGAAGACCGTTCCAGAGAACTCAATATGGCCCGTGTTCATCAGTAGCATGGCGAGCAGCGGGGTCGCCACCACGCCCACAATCGAAGAGAGCGAGGCGCTCACAATCGCCGCCGCCACGTTACCACCCGAATCGAGGTGAACGCAATCGACGCCTGCACGGTCGAGGGCACAAAGGTCAAGAACAGGATGCCCATGTACAGCCCATCGCCGAGCACAAAACGCAGCGGGGAGAGCGCCAAACCGACCAGCGGGAACAGCACGAACGTGCAGCTGAGAATCATCAGGTGCAGACGCCAGTGGGTCAGGCCGCGAATAGCCTCCGCGGTGGAGAGGCGAGCGCCGTACAGGTAGAACAGCAGGGCGACCGCGAACTTCGTTCCGGTGCTGAACCAGTCGGCGAAGTCGCCGCGCGCAGGCACGATAATGGCGAGGATGACCGCGGTAATGAGCATGGTCAGCAGCGGGTCGAGCTTGATGGAGCGAAGTGATGAAAGCATGCTGTCCATTCTAGACCTGCGCCTATGTGAAGGTGCCGGGGTGCCGGGTGCATCTCAGCTGCAGGGCGGGGCGGAGGTGAAGGTTACGGGCGGCTGTAGCAACCTACTGCGAGCCTGCGAGGAGGCGGTTAACAACCGAACCCACCGGAGCGCCTAGGCACCCCGACGGGTTCGTGAAAGGTTATTGAGCTGTGCGGCTCAGGCGGGCGCTTAGAGCGCACCCGGGCGGATACTGGCTACTTCTTATCGCCGTCGAAGCCGTAACCCTGACCGTACGAGCCACCCTCAGAGGAGTTGTTGCCGTACTGGCCGTAGCCATACTGCTCGGGAGCAGGCTGGCCGTTAGAAGACTGGCCGTTAGGCTGGCCATTAGAGGGCTGCTCAGGTGCGGGCTGGCCTGCACCGTTCTGGGTTGCACTGTTCTGGCCTGCGGCAGGCTGACCGAAGCCGGACTGCTGACCGTAGGCAGGCTGATTAGGCGCAGGCTGACCCGGTGCGGGCATCTGCGGGCCACCGGGAGCGCCCGGTGCCGGCACGCCACCGGCGGCAGCGTACGCATCCCAACGCTGGCCGTGGAAGGCACGAGCCTGCTCGGTGAGCCAGCCAGCGAACAGCGTAGAGTTCGCGTCGAACTCGGGGGCGTTCTCGGGCTTGGAGTACACATCCACGGTTTCCAGGGTGTGGTCTGCCCAAACATCCTGGTGTTCACGCATGAACTCGGTGGACTGAATCGGGTCGGGCCACATGTGCACCGGCTCCGCCGCCGGAATCAGGACAGGAACGCGCGGTGCGGCGTCCTTGACCGGGTTCTCAGTCGGGCGCCAGAACAGGCGGCCGGGCTGGGTGCGGTCACGCAGCGCATGCGCACGCCAGGTGAGGATGGGGTGGCTTGCCAGGAGGTTCACGTACCAGACGGCAAGGCCGCGGTCGGTCACGGCACGGTCGGCAAGCTCATCGAAGTTGACCTGCTTGTTCAGGTACTTACCTGCCGCAAGCACCTTGATAGCGCCCTCAGCGCCCTCGGGGCAGAAGCGGTAGCCGAAGTTGTCGGCGGTGTACTCCTGCGAGCGGGACAGCGCACTCGACAGCACCGGAATCTGGTTGAACAGCGTGGTGAAAATCAGACGGAAATAACCGACGTGACCTGCGGCGATGTGGCCCACCTCGTGGCCAATGATGAAGCGCAGCGCCTCCGGGTCACGGGACTTACCACCGATCTCGAACAGGTCAGAGTACAGGCAGATGTAGCGGCGGAAGCCGTGNCCTGCCGCGAAAGCGTTCATCACGCCGTTACCGAGGATGACGTACGCGTCCGGCACGCGGCGCAGGCCCGCCGCCTCCGCTGCTTCGGCGAGCATCTGGTACGCCTCAGGGAACTGGGTCGGGGTGATGCGCACACCGCGAACACGCTGCTGCGCGTAGTAAATCGCACGAACAATGAAGATGGCAATCGGGCCCAGGATGAGCAGACCAACCGTCTGGAAAATCAGGTCTTCCAGGCTTGCGGAGGTGCTGCCGGAAGGTACTCGAACCGAGCCTTCACCGGTTGAGCTGAAGACGTAACGCATCATCGAGCTGAACAGGTCAGCCAGCGCCATGAACAGCACAATGTAGCCGACCGCGGTGACCGCGTAGGCGGCGACCAGCCACGGAATTTCGGAGGGGTGACGCAGCGCGTGCAGCACCTTCGGCGGCAGCATCGACTGGTAGGCGAAGAGCTTCGGCTGGGGCAGGGGGCTGACCGGCTTCTGGCGCTCGTCTTCGGGGAGCCAGCCGGCGGAGAGGTCCTGCGGGAGGGGGTCACCGGGGGCACGGAATGCCTGCTGACCGGGCTGGGCGTTGAACTGCCCGCCGGGCTGCTGGTGGTTTTCAGGGGGTTGAGTCATGTCTCGTCCGCTTCGTATCGAGTGTTATCTGATTCCACTCTATCGTTTTTGGGCACTTACTAGTGAATGTGAATGCGCTTTTTCTCATAGAATGCCCATTCGCGACGCTACAGCACGCCCCAGCACCGGAATACACAGTATCGGAATACACAGCGCCGGGGCGCACAGTGCAGAGACTCCGGGACACACAGTGCAGGGGGCGCACCGCCTTGCGGGCATAAGAAATCCGCCGCAGCACCCATATGACGGGACGCTACGGCGGATTACTTTACGCTGAGCCGCCTACACGGCGGGGTGCGTGGGGCTTAGAGGCTCTTGACGAGTTCCTCGGTAGCCTCAGCGATAGCCTTCTCCTCGTTGGTGGGGATGACCAGCACCTTGATAGCGGAATCCTCGGTGGAAATCACGCGCGGCTCGGGGGAACGCTTAGCGTTCTCTTCCTCGTTGTACTTGATGCCGAGAGCGCCGAGGCGGTCCAGGACCAGCTTGCGGAAGTCGCCGGAGTTCTCACCGATACCTGCGGTGAAGATCAGTGCCTGCGCGCCGCCAACAACCAGGTTGTAGCCGCCAATGTACTTCATCAGGCGGTAGGAGGTCATGTCCAGTGCGAGCTGTGCACGCTCGTCGCCGGACTGTGCAGCCTCAACGACCTTACGCATGTCGTTGGAGCCAGCCAGTGCGAGCAGACCGGACTCCTTGTTCAGGATGGTGTCCAGGCGTTCACCGTCGATGCCTTCACGGGACAGGATGGTGGTCAGTGCCGAGGGGTCGATATCGCCGGAGCGGGTACCCATGATCAGGCCGGCCAGGGGGGTGTAGCCCATGGAGGTGTCGACGGACTTGCCACCCTTCACAGCGGTCACGGACGCGCCGTTACCGAGGTGAGCAACGATGCCGTTGAATTCGTCGCGTGCAATGCCGAGCATGTCAGCTGCAACGTGGGAGACGTACTCGTGGCTGGTGCCGTGGAAGCCGTAGCGGCGGATGCTGTACTTGTCAGCCAGGTCGTAGGGGATTGCGTAGCGCCATGCTTCTTCGGGCATGGTGGAGTGGAACGCGGTGTCAAAGATAGCGACCTGCGGCAGGGAGGGCCACTTGTGCATTGCTGCGCGCATGCCCTGAACGTGTGCGGGGTTGTGCAACGGTGCCAGCGGGGAGAGGTCGTCGATCTGCTGGACAACTTCCTCGGTCAGCAGGGTGGGGTGGGTGAACTTCTCTGCACCCTGCACCACGCGGTGGCCGACTGCCTGCAGCTCGCGGCCGTGCAGGACGGGCTCAAGCTTCTCGGACATGATGTCGAATGCGACCTCGTGGTTGGGCACGTCGGTGCCGATGTTTTCGACGAGGCCGGAGGTCAGCATCTGCTCTGCCTCGGGCAGGGAGGTGTCACGCACCTGGTACTTCAGGGAGGAAGAACCGGCGTTCACAACGAGAATAAGCATGAAAGTATCTTCTTTCGTAGTTTTCTTTTCTGCTCCATTCTCGCACTTTTCGAGCCTGCGTGCGAGACGGCCCCGACCGTGTTTTTAACGGGGGTTTTTATCGCGGGCGGTATCAGGGGCAGGAGGGGCGGGTTTGGTGGGCTCTTTTCTTTCTCATCCGCCTCGGGTAAGTCCAGCGATGTCGCCTCGCGGTCAGGTGTGCACAGTGTGGCGCCGTACTCGTTCAGAAGTGCCACCGACGAATCGGTCCAGGCTATAGGTTTGGCCCTATAGATTCGCGTTTCGTCCTCGATAGTTCTTGGAGAAAAACGTAGTACTTGGGTCAGCTCACGCATCTAAATTCACCACTTCTTTGAAACGATCAAGGTTAGAGCGCGAGTGAAGGACAATCACAACCTGCTTGTCACTGCCCTCGATAGCGCACGCCATCGATTCGAGCTCAGCGCGCTCCTCTGACGGAGTGAGACTCTTCAAGGTCTCATCAAGCAACACAAGCCGGGCAGCGCCGTCACGTAACACGGAACGCGCAAGCATGAGCCCGCTCGAATTCGATGCTTCAGATGCGAACGGATCGATATCTGGTACGATTACCACTTCGCCTTGGGGATACCGGCGGTATAGAGCATCAAGCATGACGGACTTCCCCGCGCCAGTTGGTCCAATCAAGGCAACCATAGAACACCCAGAGTCAAGAACGCTCTCAAGCAGAGCCAGGTCAGCAGACCGCACGGGCGGATAAGAACGGTCGGCCCGGTACTCTTCAAGCATCCGAACACGCTCCGCAGTCAAGCTGACTACACCAACCTGTTGCAGCGTCTCCACCGTAGATTGGATGCCAGATGACAGAGTTACTGCAAAATATATTACGACCGCGGGAGCAACCACTGAGTTCGATCCTTCGACCATCAGTGCCAATACCACTGCAGAAACATTCAGTGACGACACAAGCAACTGGATCAGTCCCGTACGCAGTGCGTAGGCGTTCGCCAACTGAATCGAGCTGCTGACGTATGCAGCCTCCGAATGAGCGTAGGCTTCTTCTCCAGCCCGACGCAGCCCTGCACTGACGGGCACAGCGTGTAAGCCAGCCTGGGCACCAACCACCCCGATGAAGTCACCTCGGCGATTGGCAGCCGTCGTCGAGGCAGGGAGAATCCACTTTGAACCCTGACGCATAGCAAGCATCGCTAGGGGTGCTACCGCCAACACAGCGATTATGAACAGCGGGGCGCCGGCCACTGCGCCTCCGATGAGCATAAAGGTCTGTAGAATGACCATAAATACCGAACCCAGGGCGCTAGGCACCGACATCTGAAGGTCGGAGAAGTCTTCACCCATCCGCCCCATGACCGCACCGCTTGTTCTAGGACTAGCGAATCGATCGAGCCTGCGTATAACCCGGTCATGCAAATCGCTCAGCCTAGCGATGGGAGCCCAGTAGAGCGGGCCAAAGAACATGACGGACCCAACAATTGCTGCCAGTGCGCAAGCAGCTGACACTCCAGCAACCTGAGCAGACAGCCCATCACTGTGAGCAATCGTCATTGCAAAAGCAACTTCGGATCCGCTCAAGAGTAGGGCGCCACACGTAATCCACACCAAATGCGGTCCAAACAACAACAGGGCCGATCGTCGGAATGTGGCACGCTTCGGCTCAGGGTCAGGAAGGTCCTGTCCCTCGCTCACCTCCATCGAACCAGCATCTGCCTCCTTAACTGCCCCGGGGCTATGAGCCTGCAACTCAAGAGGGTCTACCCTCGCATCATTGCCGGGGGTGAAGGCACTCGGTACGTACTCCTCCGAGCTTGCCAGAAGTGTGCACGTTGGCACGCACTCTAAGATCTTCTCGGCAACCACTTCTCGTGCTACAGGATCAAGCGCTGCGAACGTATCGTCCAAAATTAGCCAGTCCGGTTTGTCTGCCAAAACGATAGCGACAGCAGCACGGTGTCTCTCTCCTGACGACAAGGTTGTTGCGTCTTGCCAGAACCGCCCGATCACATCCTCAGTGAGCCCCATATCTAAAGCGAGGCTAGTGAACCGGGATACCTGATGTGGCGAAGCAGAAGCTCGCCACGCTGACAACACCGAATGGGACACTTCCGGGTTGCGTGGTACGAAAGCAGAATCGGGGGTGGTCACGGATGTGCGCAATGCTTCAGCGCGCTCAGACGTAGCTGCAAGCACCTCTCTAGAATTTGAAGGCTGCCCCACCAAGTCCTGCTGTTTAACCGTGCAATTTGGAGACGACTCGAGCTTATCGAGCTCACGCATCATTGGCACAGCGAGCCGAATAACCCGATAGTTTACGATGTTGTTCTGCACCGCTGCGTACAGGTAGCGGGCAGCCAAAATAATTCCAACACCGAAATGAGCGGATGGCCAGAACCACGCGCCGAGAACCGCAACCACAGCGAGCACCGCAGTTAGTGCTCCCCGTTCAAGGAATCCATTCAGGACCTGCAACGGGACCCGTCTGCGCAGAAGCTGCTCTTCGGTGTTTCGGATGCTAGCGACCTTGTCCAGGGCGGTACCCCAGCTGGGGATGCTTTGCCCTCGAGGCAGCGCGTTTGCTACACGCTGGATCCACTGCCTACGCTCTCCCTCTAGAGCGACGTACTGTTCCCATAGTCGGCCCACCAAGTTGATGAGACGGACGCTGACGAATACCAATCCAGTGATGAGCAACGCAGCGATTGCGCCGCTTGCACCATATAGCGCGAGCGAAGCCGCGAGAAAGGCAATAATCTGAACGGTTGAAACGGCGAAATCAACAACGAAGGCAAACTGGCTGATCTGTCCTGGGTATGTGAGAACATGTCCGTGAGCTTCCGGCGGATGGGATGACCTACTAAAGATGTCCCGGAAACGGCGGTATGTGAGCTGTCGAACCGCGATCGTGAGAATAAGCTCTTGGCGTTCCTTCACCCAGTACCCTAGGCTTTCAGCCAGGAAAGCGAAGATGAGTAACCAAATAGCACTGCCTGGGGTCCTCTCACCTGACGTTACCTGGCCGATACCTGCCGTAATCATCAGAGCCCCTGCAACATTCAGTAGGCCAGCGGTGAAGACGGTGAAACTCGTGCTCGTTGGCGCGAATACCAAAGCAAGCCAGCGGATCCGTCTCGGCAGGTTCCGCGCTATCCTTTGATAGCGCACATACAAGTGCTCGATGGGCATGTCTCTCAGATGCAGGCTAGGAGCGCTCTGTGCTTCGCCCCGTCGCTTGTGATTAATCACCATTATGTTTCCAGTCATTCGGTATTCGAGTTCAGGTGTACGGCCTCGTTAAACCGCAAAATAGATATCCAGAATACTTTCTGGTGTTCTGAGTGGTGGAAGCACCCGGAAGCATTATGTCGCCTGACCCTAATGTAGCAGACATGGGATGAATCACACGGCGACTACAGGAGCCTTACACAATGGTGGCGTGAGCAGATGGATTACCACATACCGATACTTATGTCTGCAACCGGCCCGTTCCGCTACTGCAAAGATGGATTCCACGATTCTGCCAGTTATAGGCGGGATACATTCTGGTGCGGCCCCTCCCCTGTTTCTTATGCTCGTGGGCTATTTTTCGTCGTCATCAATGGCGGGCAAGCTTAGCAGGGCGGTTCCCGCCTCGGTGAGCGACCAGCGCATCGTACGGCCAGCCTTCACACCCTCAACAAGCCCAAGCCCCTGCAGCAGTTTGAGTCTATCGCGCAGAGTCGGCGCCGTAACACCCAGTGCCTCCTGCAACTCGCTCGAAGTGGGGGCAACCGGCGCACGGAAAATCTGCACCTGCCCCAGCAGGTACAGCAGCCGCAGAACATCATCAAGCTTCTTCGAAGTCAGCCCGGGGGTGCCACCCGTCCAGGTGCGGCTGCCCTCCAGATCAGCGATACGCTTGCCAAGGGCACGCCACGCACGGTCACGTGATTCCAACTCGTCTACCAGGTGCTCCTGCGCTTGCTCGATCAGCCCCAGAAAAACATGCAGAAAACCGGTCACCTCACCGTAGTTGAGGGGTTCTTCCGCCGCGCTAAACGCCTTGTAGTAGCGGCTCTTCTGAATGTTGAGCGTGCTCGGCAGGGTGAGGGTCGTCAGCCGGGTGAGTGTCTGCCCCAGGTGGGACACCAGCAGGTACCTGCCCAGGCGGCCGTTGCCGTCGTAGAAAGGGTGCGTGTATTCCACCATGAAATGCGCGGCGATCGCGGAGAATAGCGCCGGCACGTTCGGGTCGAGGGCATGGTCAAGCGCCGCCTGAACGTTGGCGGTGATGGTTACTTCGCTGTCGGGGGCGCGGTGAATTTCTCGGGTGTTGTCGTGGATAACCACGGGTTTGGTGCGGAATAGAGCCCCGTCTGGGCGGTCTTCTTCCGCGAGGTGCCCCTCGAGTAGCGTGTCGTAGAGGCTACGCACCTGCTCAACCGTGGAGGGTGGGCGGCCTGCCCCCAGGTCTTTGAGGAGGTTCACGAATTCGACGGCGCGTTTGGCGCGGGGGTCCTCGCTGTCGCCGGAGGTGAGTGCCTCAGAGATGAGCTGGCGTGTGGTGTGCACACCTTCGATGCGGTCGGACGCCACGATGCTGCGTACTGCCAGGTCGAGTAGGTAGCTTTGCATGGCGATGCTGGGCAGTTGGGAGCTCAGCTGTTCGATGTGCCGTTCACGGCGCATGATGCGTTCGAAGGATGCGAGCGCGATGCGGTCTGCCAGGTAGAACAGGGGGTGCTCCCCTACCGTGAATTCGTTGAGGAGGTAGGTGGAGTGGCCGTTGCGGCGTGCCTGCAGTTCGGTTTGTGCGGCGGCTTTGCCGCGTTCGTGGAAGATGCTTTTGAGGGTGCGGTACCTTGTGCCGGTGGTGTTCACGTGTACCCTCCTTGATGGTGTAAAAAATCGCGGTTTTTTTCATTATCCTCCTGATTTTCAGGAAATAGTGAAAAAATCCGCGATTTCTTTCATAATCCAGGTCACAAATAGGTAGTTAGGGTGCTAGGAAGGCTCCCGAACACCCTCACTACACCCACTAGAGCACCTCGGGGTGGACCGCCACCTCCACGGCGGCAGGCAGCACCCGCGCGCTAATGCGGTACGCCGACGGTGCCGGGTCACCATCCACCTCAACCGGCTGCGCACCATCCGGGAACTCCAACACCACCTCAGACCCCACCAGGTGGCGAATCACCGGCAGCTCAACGCGCGGCGAACCCAAAATCGTGCGGCGCGTAACCTTAGCCATCAGCAGCCCCCACTCCACCAGGTCACGCGGCGACGCCACAATCACCTCAAGGTTACCGTCGTGCACATCCGTCATATCCGCCAGACGAATACCACCCTGCAGGCGGCCACAATTCGCGATCAGCACCGAACGCATCGGCAAAGTACGGAACGGCGCACCGTCCACGCTAATACGCACCGGATGCGACCTGCCCAGCATATGCTTCATGCCGGACTGCACGTACGCAACCCAACCGAACTTCGCCTTAATATCCTCGTTCGTATCATTCATGACAAGCGCATCAAAGCCGGCACCACTCATCACAAAGAACGTGTGTTCGGTTTCTTCGCCGGGGGTGCTCGTCGTCGTCATCTCAATCGCATCAACGCTCTGACCTGCACCATTGAGCGCAATATTCACGCACGCCGCCACGTCACTCACTGGAATATACAGGTTACGCGCCAGCAGGTTACCGGTACCCATCGGCAGAATACCCAGGCGCGGCTTACGCCCCTCATGATGCGCCAGCGCCGCCGCCACAGCACGCACCGTACCGTCACCACCGGCAGCAATCAGCAGGTCAACACCCTCAGCGATCAGCTCACGGGCAGCCTCAGAACCGGGCTCGTCCACGCGGGTGGTGCGCACCAGCGCCTGCGGGTGGCCGTTCGCCGCGAGGATACGTTCCAGAATCTCAATAGCCGCCGCAGCGCCGGGCTTGCTGGGGTTGTACACCACGCCCACGCGCTGTGCCTGCCCGGTGGGCAGGGTCGGCAGAACACCGAAGGGCGCGCCCAGTTCGATAGCGCGTCGGCGCGCTTCACGGCGGGCACGAGTGACGGAGGCGGTCAGAGCCGCCGCCGCAGAAACACCAAGGAGTTTACGGTAAAGAGGCATAGTTCTTAGACTACCGGGATACGCGAAAACCCGCCCACCGTTTACGCGGTGAGCGGGTTTTTCAGCTGGTTGTGAGATTATTCAGCAGCTACTGCCGGGATAACCTCGGCGCCGCCCATGTACGGGCGGAGTGCTTCAGGAATCACAACGGAGCCGTCTGCCTGCTGGTGAGTCTCCAGGATGGCAACCACCCAGCGAGTCGTCGCCAGGGTACCGTTCAGGGTCGCTACGGAGCGGGTGCGGCCCTTACGCACGTTGCCTGCCTCGTCCACGGTGTCCGGGGTGCGCTCGCGAATGTTCAGGCGGCGCGCCTGGTAAGTGGTGCAGTTCGAGGTGGAGGTCAGCTCGCGGTAGGTGCCCTGGGTGGGGACCCACGCCTCGCAGTCGAACTTACGGGCTGCGGAGGTGCCCAGGTCGCCTGCGGCGGTGTCAATCACGCGGTATGCGAGGCCGCAGCGCTGCAGCATTTCCTCTTCGAGGGACAGCAGCTTCTCGTGCATCTCTTCTGCCTGCTCAACGGGGCAGTAGACGAACATTTCAGCCTTGTTGAACTGGTGCACGCGAATGATGCCGCGGGTGTCCTTACCTGCGGAGCCTGCCTCGCGGCGGTAGCAGGAGGACCAGCCCAGGTACTTCTTCGCACCCTTCTCGAAGTCGAGAATTTCGTCGGTGTGGTAGCCGGCGAGCGCCACCTCGGAGGTGCCGACCAGGTACAGGTCGTCGCGTTCGAGGCGGTAGATTTCGTCGTCGTGCTTGACGTTGAAGCCGGTGCCGTTCATGATTTCGGGGCGTACCAGGGTGGGGGTGGTCATCATGGTGAAGCCCTGCTCGGTTGCGAGGTCGAGCGCCATCCACATGAGGGCCTGCTCCAGGCGTGCTACCTGGCCCTTGAGGAAGTAGAAGCGTGCGCCGGAGACCTTCGCGCCGCGGGCCATGTCGATGCCGTCGACGAGCTCGCCGATTTCGAGGTGGTCGCGCGGCTCGAAGCCGTCAGCGGAGAAGTCGCGGGGGGTGCCGACCTTCTTGACGACCACGTAGTCGTCTTCGCCGCCGGTGGGCACGCCATCGATGATGAGGTTCTCGATGCTGCTAATCAGTTCCTCGTATTCGGCGGTCTTCGCTTCGGAGGCTGCCTTCGCTTCGTTGACGCGGGCGGCGAGTTCCTTGGCCTGTGCGACGAGGGCGGGCTTTTCTTCCTTGGGTGCCTTTGCGACGGTCTTGCCGAAGGCGTTCTGTTCGGCGCGCAGGGTCTCGTATTCGCCGATGAGTGCGCGGCGTGCGGTGTCGGCTTCGAGGATGCGGTCGACGTGGGTTTCGTCCTTGCCGCGTGCTCGCTGGGAGGCGCGGAAGACGTTGGGGTTTTCGCGGAGGAGGTTAATATCAATCACTGTTTTATCCTACCTAATCTTGCGGTGGGTTGTGGGCGGGGTTTGCGCTGGTGGGGCGCGGGTAGGTGCGGGGTATCTAGCGGCGGCCAGCTAGTGGCGCTAGTGGCGCTGCAGCTGTGCGGGGCGGCCGTTCGGGAAGAGCGACTCGACCCATTCGTGTGCGGCGTCGAAGGAGCCGTCGGAGTGGATGGCGTCGACTTCGGTGTTTTCGTGGTCGGCGCGCGGGTAGGAGCCGAGGAATTTCAGCGTCGGGGAGACGCGGTGCAAGCCGCGCAGGGCGTCACGCATGCGTGCCTCGTAGATGTGGCCGTCGGCGTCGATGCTGAACGAGTAGGAGCCCATGCCTTCGCCGGTGGGGCGCGATTCAATGCGGGAGAGGTTCACGCCGCGCACGGAGAACTGTTCGAGCAGTTCGAGCAGGGCGCCGGCACGGTTGGTGGGCAGCGGCACGGTCAGGGTGGTCTTGTCGGAGCCGGTCGGTTCGGGGATGTCGGCGGTGCGGGAGAGCAGCACGAAGCGGGTCACGGCGTTCTTGTTGTCGCCGATGTTGTCCTGGATGACGTGCAGTTCCGGGTGGTAGTTCAGCAGCGCCGGGGAGCAGATTGCCGCATCGTAGGTGCAGCCCTCTTCGAGCAGGCCGACAGCCGCCGCGGCGGTGGAGGAGCCGGGCAGGTAGGCGGCGGTGGGTACGTTCTCCTGCGCCCAGCCGCGCACCTGCGCCCAGGCGTGCGAGTGGGTGGAGATGGTCTTGACGTCTTCGATGCTGATGGGCTTCGCGGCGACCAGCACGAAGCGGATCGGTACGAGCACCTCGCGGATAATGCGTACACCCTCGCTGGCTGCGATAGCGTCCAGGGTGGCGCTCACGCCGCCCTCCACGGAGTTTTCAATGGGCACCATGGCGGCGTCCGCCTCGCCCGCGTTCAGGCGTGCGAGCGCGTCGGGCACGCTGGTGGCGGGGATCCGTTCGGCGTCGGATGCGCCGGGGACGCTCAGCAGGGCGGATTCGGTGAAGGTGCCGGAGGGGCCAAGGTAGGTGTATCGCATGCCACTATAGTAGCGTCTGCTGTGGAGGAGGCACCGAATTTGGCGATAGGTTAGTGACTTTGGCGGTAGTTAAAAGCCCCCACCAAAGTCACTAACCTATGGCCGAAAAACTTAAGTCATTACTGAAAACCGTTACCTCACGAACTGGCGTACCCGCGCGGTGTCCCAGTACTGGGCGGGCACGCCTCCACCCATGAGCTCACGGGCGATAGCGGCAGCCTGCACGGAACCAGCCTCCGGCAGGGGCGCGTGCGAACCGGCAATAATGACGTTGCCGCGGCGGCGGCCCTTCAACATTGCCGAATCCGCCACAATACACACGTACTCGAACACCTCAAGCAGGACAGACGCCTCCGCGCGGGCACCGGTCAGCGCCGGCCCGTCACCACAGTTCAGGATGTACAGGCCGCCGGGTGCCAGCGACTCGGCGACGGTGCGGGTGAACTCGACGGTGGTAAGCGCCTCGGGCGTGGTGTCCCCGGCGAACACGTCACGAATCAGCACGTCACGGGATGCGGGCGCGAAGGTCGCGGTGACGGCACCCGCCTCGCCCACGCGAATCTTCACGCGCGGCGCCTTGGGGATGTCGAACCAGGCGCGCACATACTCGGCGAGCTTGGCATCCAGCTCAACAACCGTGTTGCGGCTGGTCGGGTACAGGTCAGCGAAATAGCGCGCCATCGAGCACGCGCCGCCACCCAGGTGGGTGATGCGCAGCTTCGCGGCGTCCAGGTGCTCGGCCACGTGCGAGGAGACGACCGCCGCGATCCAGCGCATGTACTCAAAATCCAGCTGGCGGGGCTCACCCACAATCACGTGGGAAGACTGCACACCATTAATGAGCAGCAGCCAGCCGTCAGCATGGTAGCCGTCAGGGACCAGCTCCGCCTCACCCGTAGAAATCGGGTACACGCCAGCGGCGGCACCCTGCACGGGGGTGCTCTCGGTATCGTCGATGCGGTTCTTCTGCTGCTTCTGCTGCTTTTGGGACTTCTTGGGTGCCCTGCTCTTTTTCGCCATACCCACTAGCCTAACTGACACGATTCAACGCAACAGAGCGGCCCACCAGCCACCGTCCGCACGCCCCTAGCGTACGCACCCGCAAGGAACCGCCTCCACAGGGGCCGGCTGAGTAGACTAGAACCCATGGGATTTGTATGTCAGGGCCGCTACGCGCTCGCACCAATTGAACCGACCGACGCCGAAAAATACGTCAACCTGCAGCTGGACTGCATGGAGCAAACCTACGACCCGATCTACTTCGACACGCTCGGGGAAAGCTTCACCGCCCGCCACCGCGCCGAACGCAACGAATACCTCGAAGACTTCCACCGCCACCTCTCCTCCCCCACCGTGCGCGGCTTCTTCGCCTACGACGTACCCGGCTGGACCCCCGACGGCGGGCTCTCCTGCTCCATCGGCGCACGCATCGACTGGGATAAGCCGGTCGGCCTGGCGCTCTCCCTGTGTGAGCCCTCCTCCTGGGAACTCGAACGTGCCGAGTCCCTCCCCGAACTGCCCACAGGCACCCGCAAACTCGTACACCTGTACACCCTCAACCACACGCACGGCACCGGCCTCGGTCAGGCACTCTACGAATCCGTCATCTACCCGGGCGAAAACTCCTATCTGTGGGTCATGGCCGAAAACGAACGAGCGCTCTCCTTCTACGAGCGGCTCGGCTACCAGCGCAACAGCATCGAATTTGAGGCACGCGGCATCTGGGCGCCCGGCCACAGCGTCCGATACACGCGCATCCTCAACCCCTAAACAGCACACCACAACAGGGAAACAGCCCGCCCACATGACGCAGCGCACCGCACACCCTGTTAGGCGCCACCCCCACAACGCCTTAAGATAGAAGAGACCTATAAGCTCGACGCACCCGCGCACAGGAGCACATACACCCCTGCACAACCGCGGGACCCAGCGCCGAACATCGCATAGAAGGACAGTAAAACAATGACCACCGGTCTTTACCTCTCCGCTATGTCCCAGAACTCGGGCAAGTCCCTCGTAGCCCTGGGTCTAGCAGACTCCCTCATCAAGCGCGCAGACCGCGTCGGCTTCTTCCGCCCCGTATTCGACGGCGCAACCATCGCCGACGACCCCATGGCACGCCTCATCCGTGAACACTTCGGCCTGACCGAAGAGCAGGTTGGCGGCGCAGTCTCCATGACCGACGCACTCGCACTCATCGCAGAAGGCGACACCGAAGAAATCTCCGCACGTGCGGTCTCCGCCTACGAGAAGGTCGCTGCAAACAGCGACGTCGTAATCGTCGACGGCGTCTACCTGCCCGCCAACGCGCTCGCAGTCGAATTCGACCTGAACGTCCAGATTGCACGCGACCTGGGCCTGCCCGTCGTCGCTATCGTCGGCGCACAGGAAGCAACCGTCGAGGAAGCAGTCACCGCCGTTGACGTGGCACGCACCGAGCTGCTCGCCTCCAAGGCAGACCTGCTCGCAATCATCGTCGGCCGTGCAGAACCCGAACTGCGCGACGAAATCGAGAACTCCGTCAAGCGCGGCGACGCAAACCTGCCCGTCTACGTACTGCCCGAAATCCCCGAACTGACCGCACCCACCGTCGGTGAAGTTGCCGAAGCCCTCAAGCTCGACACCGAAGGCATCAAGGCAGAAGACCTCAGCCGCGATATTCACGGCATCAAGGTCGCAGCAATGAACGTCTCCAACTTCCTGAACCAGTTCGTCGACGGTGACTTCGTCATCGTCCCCGGCGACCGTGCAGACATCGTTGCAGCAACCCTCGCATCCGCACTGGCACCGACCTTCCCGGCACCCTCGGGCGTGCTGCTCACCGGCGGTCTGGACGCACTGCCCGGCAAGAACACCGCGGTCGGCTCCCTCATCGACAACGCACCGTTCCCCGTGCTGTCCACCACCAAGGACACCTTCAAGTCTGCCCGCGCAGTCTCCCGCGTCCGCGGCACCCTCGAAAGCGGCCACCATCGCAAGCTTGCAGCAGCAATGGGCGGCTGGGATGAGCACGTCAACAAGGACGAACTGCTCGCCCGCCTCGAAATTGAGCGCCCCGCATCCATGACCCCGCTGCGCTTCCTGCACAACCTCATCGAGACCGCACGCGCAAACCGCCGCTCCGTGGTCCTGCCCGAGGGTTACGACGTACGAATCCTGCGTGCATCCGAAATCATTGCACGCCGCGACTTCTGCGACCTGATCCTGCTCGGCAACCCCGCCAAGATCGCAGAGATTTGCCAGGCCGAAGGTATTGAACTGCCCAGCACCGTTCGTATCATCGACATCGAAAACAACGAGTACTCCGAGGACTTCGCAGCAACTTACGCTGAGCTGCGTGCACACAAGGGCGTTACCATCGAGGCTGCTCGCGAGCGCATGACCGACCCCTCGTACTTCGGCACCATGCTCGTCTACAAGGGCATCGCCGACGGCATGGTTTCCGGTGCTGTGAACACCACCGCGAACACCATCCGCCCCTCGCTCGAGTTCATCAAGACCCGCCCCGGCACCAAGATTGTCTCCTCCGTCTTCCTGATGCTGATGGAAGACCGCGTTCTGGTCTACGGCGACTGCGCAGTGAACCCGAACCCCAACGCAGAGCAGCTCGCCGACATCGCGAAGGCATCCGCAGAGACTGCACGCCAGTTCGGCGTGACCCCCAAGGTTGCTATGCTGTCCTACTCGACCGGCACCTCCGGCGCTGGCGCAGACGTGGACGTTGTGCGTGAGGCAACCGAGCTCGTGCGCGCATCGAACCCCGACTTCGCGGTCGAGGGCCCGATCCAGTACGACGCTGCTTCGAACATGTCCATTGCGTCGACCAAGCTGCCCGGCAGCGAGGTCGCTGGTCAGGCTACCGTGTTCATCTTCCCCGACCTGAACACCGGTAACAACACCTACAAGGCTGTTCAGCAGTCTTCGGGTGCTGCCGCTGTGGGCCCGGTTCTGCAGGGTCTGCGTAAGCCCGTGAACGACCTGTCCCGCGGCACCACCGTTGAGGACATCATCAACACCGTTGCGATCACCGCAATTCAGGCACAGAGCCTGTAAGGTGCACGCGGCGCTGTAGCGTGAAGGCTGCGGCGTTCCGTTGATATAGAAATCTCCCGCACTGGGGGGCATGCCGTGAAGGTGTGCTCTACCCGGTGCGGGAGATTTTTTGTAATTACAGGGTTTCTTGTAGTGCCATTCCCCGGTTAGTCCTTGCGGGTGCGGCGGAGGCGCACATAGTTAATCACGCCAAGACCAGCCATGCCCACGGCGGTCAGAACCGGGCCGAGGGCGGGCGGGAAGAGCCAGGTGAGCCCCACCTCCACGGTGTAAGCGATGAGGCGGCAGACAAGGTAGGCACACACCGCCACGAAGAGCGCGTAGGCGATGATGATGCCGACCGGGCGGGGCTCGTAGCCTTCTCGCCGGGCGCGCAGAGCGGCACCCAGCGCGTTACCCAGGTACAGGACGAGAGCACCGACGACGACAGCCGCGGTGAGGGCACCGTCAAGGAGCGTACGCGGGGTCAGCGGGGCGGTGCCTGCCTCAGTGAAGAGGTTGAGGATGCGCACCGCGGCGTAGGCGTAGCAGAAGATGACTGCCGCACGGATGGTGAGGGGTAGGTTGGTCCAGAAGGTTTTCATGCGGCCCCTTTCGAGGTGGAGGGCGGGCTTCTGTCTGGGTGTTACCCCAAGGATACCTAAGAACGCCGGTGTGTGATGCGAATCAATAGCGTTTTGACTGGTGCGTTCTGCGTGCGGGGCGGGTGTTTGGTGCGCCGAGTTTAATCGCCGAGAAGCCACATGTGTTTCGAAAAGCAACATATTACGTGGCTTCTCGAAACACATGTGGCTTTTCGAGGAAGATGCAGGGCAGAATTTTTGTAATTACAGGATTCCACCACCCCTACCCCGTGAGCCGATGACCACCCAAGCAGCAGCAAACCGCCCGGGCTGCTAGGCTGCTGCTATGGACAACAACTCAACGCCCTCACTGCCGGACCTCGTTCTCCCGTCCGTGGTGACGACCCTCAGCCTCCCGAGCAAACACGCCGCAACTGACATGCGGCTCCCCCAGGCGTGGCTGCTACGCTCCGTTCCCGATGAAGAGAACCGAAGCGCCGCCAGCGGAAAAGTCTACGATGACGCCCTGGAGTTCCGCTACGTTTACGACTCAAACGTTCCTAATGGACAAAGTATCCGAGAGGGCGACTTCGTGCTGATTCGGGATAATTCTATTCTTCTCGGGTCGGCTGTTATTCGAAAAATTGAGGTGCGCAATGCAGACAAGGTAATGACTATCTGCCCTCGTTGCGGCAACAGTAACATGTTTCTGAGAGCTGACGGTCTATGGCGCTGCGATGGAAGATGTACCAAAACTGACAAGCTGAAGCCTGAGCAGCGTCTGCATAAGAATCCGCCGCAGAAGACGGAAAAAGTTCAGCGGTTCATCGCCTACTACGGCGATACATGGACTGAGCTCATCGGCGTATTGGACAAAGATTCTTTTAAAAGGCTTTGTGAACCGGGCAAATACAACCGTCAGAACAGCATTGTTGCCCTCGATACCGCGAAAGTCCTCACCTGGCTTGAAAGCCTGAACACTTCGGGTATTCACCAGCTCAACCTGAGTGAAGCTCACGGGCTGCCTGTTAATCCTCGTGGCGGTTTTACGATGCGCACCGTCAAGGCTCGCAATGGTCAGGGGCAGTTCCGTCAGGAGCTGTTGAACCGTTTCGGAAGCATGTGTGCGTTTACGGGTGCTTGCCATACGGCGGCACTGGATGCGGCGCACCTGTACAGCTATGCACGCGAGGGTGAGCATCGCGTGGATGAGGGTCTGCTTCTACGCAAGGATCTGCATAGGCTTTTCGACAGCGAGCTGGTGGGTGTGAGTTCTTCGCGGACTCTTCTTCTGCACCCCGGTTTGGGAAATACGCAGTATCAGTCGTTGGCGGGTGCCCGCCTGAAGGTTGAGTTGCCTAACCGAGCTCTGGAGCTTCTGGATGAGCACCGCTCGGGTCTGAGCTGGCTTGATGAGGCGCTGGTTTAGCCCTGCTCTGGCTTAGGCTGCCGGGCGTGCAAAAGGAGGTGCGGTAGCTTTCGGGCTACTGCACCTCCTTCATACAGTTTATTTAGCTGTACAACTCATTGTCGTACATAAATTGCAGGATCGGTCGTGATATCTTTTCTGCTAGAAAAACAGGAACTGCATTACCAATCTGCTTATACTGTTCATTTAGCTGGTTATTTATTGCTGTATTCTTATTACCCTTAGAAAAATAATACCAATCAGGAAATGTTTGAACCCGAGCACATTCTCGAACAGACATACGACGGTTTATGTCACCTTGGAATTTCCACTCATCTTTACCCAGTTTTTTCATTGGTTCACCACCGGGATACTGGGGGGCCTGACGACCAGAAGCCTGAATCGTAAATGATTGCTCTTCCCAATTCTTCTTTCGATTTCGAGACATATACATAGAGCTGTAGCTACTATCAAAGACATCTTCAGCATCTACGGGCAAGTCACCGATAGCTTCGCGTAGAGTCACATAAGGGAAATTCTTACCTGGACCATGCGTAGGCTCAGGGAGTTCGTATTTATAGCCATATTTTTCCACAATATCATTTCGAGTACCGATGATAAATACTCGCTCTCTAATTTGGGGAACACCGTAGTCTCGAGCGTTCACAAGATGAGCTACAACCTGATATCCTGCTGCCGAAAAATCCTCAGTAATCTGTTTAAGGACCTGTCCATTTGCCATGGTCATCAATCCCTTAACATTCTCAGCAATAAAGAATGCAGGCTTTGAATGGATCAAGGCTCGGATATAGTGGATGTATAAGAAATTTCGCGGGTCATCCAGGAGCCTCGGGCCCGCAACGCTGAACCCAGGGCAAGGGAAGCCGCCGAGCATCAAGTCACTTTCAGGAAAATGAACTACTTTACGAATGTCACGAGAGTCCTTAACTACAGATTTCCCAAAGTTCTCGACATAACTTTCATTAGCGGCGATAAATAGGTCATTTGAATAAATAAAATCAATATTATCTGCAGCTTCTTCGAACTTTTTCTTATCCTTAAGTAGTTCGTACGCTTGATCGGAACCATACTTGCAAGCAACGGCTGCCAATTTAACGCCAAGGTCCAAACCCCCAGCGCCGCTGAACAATGAAGCAACTTTCACTGTATTTGCGCGTCCTGAAATTCTGGCAAGCATATCCTCCTCAAGCTTACGCGTTACAGGTGTGGAGTGCTTCTCGACTTCCGCTTCTTCCTCTTTGATCTTCATCTCAAGGACCTCTTGCACTTCATGAGGTGCATACGTCAAAGATGAACGAAACTGAGGCGACATGCTTCTTGGCATAATCTCGAACTCCCTAAATCTCTAGCCTCAGGCCAAACATTTGTATGGCCTGAGGCTAGTATAGCGCACTTATTAGGAAAAGGCCAGTCTCAGCTTATTGCTTTCCTTCAATAGTGATTCCTACTGGCTTTCCAATAATGCGCACATCAAACTTCATGCTTACTTCAACCTTTGAAGATGCATTATGGATTCTAAAACTCAATATCCAATCATTATCAAAAACCATAATAAGGGTATTCACTATCCCCGATTTATCTTTTTTGAGATTGAAATCAATTAATTTAGTTGGCATTTTAACACTGTCAGGCATTTCACCATCTAGCACATACCGCTCCATAATATATTTATTCTTCATTGAAATAAATTTATAGAAATCCTGGGCGCCAACAATATACTTTAGTAACTTAGATACAATTTCCTCACCATGCCTATTATATGCACGCATAATCTCACTTCGAAAAGCCTTTAGTAAGGGAATATAGATAGAATTTTCTTTATCAATTGAAGATTCATCCCATTTAATACCCTTGTTCTTTTTCAATAAATCAAAAATAGGACCAGTTTCCTTTTTGTACTCAGCAGAAACCGGGACTCCATACCATTTATCTCCAAAATCGATCCTTGGTGAAAGCCGTGGATGTCGCGCAGCGTCATTGTTTATTTTTAGCGATACCCCCACGACTTTCTCTCCAGATTTCCCAGAAGATTCAATAATAAGATCCCGCACATCTGCAGAATCTCGAGCTTTATCGTCACTTTGAAGATACAAATGATTTTTCGCACCATATTCAAGAATGTGCGCCTCACGACTCAAAATCAAATCTACACCGAATTGTGCCCTGTTTTTATAATCTTCTTGAATAGAGGGATCATGCTCATCGTAGAACTTTTTTGCTGTATGAGTTGCATTATTCTCTACGAGTTCAGCGTGACCACCAGCCGCAATTATTTTATTCATCATGACCTGCATGAAGGCATTTTCAAATGCCTTTCCATGAGAAGCAGATTTGCCAGACATACCTAGCTCCTTTGCATTGAGTACGAACATACAAAATCTTCTCACATGCTCTTCTTGTAAATCAAACATCTTTTTCGCATCTTCATAAGACGCGAGGCCTCTCTAGTGCCCAAAACTTCTCAGCGCCGGTACGGATACCACCTCCACCCTGCCTCTCTTTGAGGGCGAAGGCGTCCCCCTGCGCACTCACGCCCTCTACTCCCGCGAGGAACTGTTCGCCGGACTGGGCGGCCAGGAGGAGAACTTCAAGGTACCCGGCGGCGTGGTCAACGGTGTTGTACCCTTCGACCCGACGAACACCACCGCGTTGCTGGTGACGTTAGAGAAATCTGAGAAGCACTTCTCCCCGGCCACCATGTATAAGGACTACGCCATCAGCACTGACGAGTTCGCGTGGGATTCGCAGAGCGCGACAACCCCCGAAAGTCAGCTTGGTCAGCTCTTCCAACACCACGAGGAGCGAGGCCGACGCATCGTGCTCTTCGCCCGCCAGCACAGGGAGAATAGGCTCGGCCCCGAACCCTACATGTGCCTGGGCACCGTGAAATACATTTCTCACGAGGGCTCCAAGCCGATGCATATTCGCTGGTCGTTGGACCGACCGATGCCGGCGTCCATGTTCCAGATCGCGAAGATTGCCTCGTAGGTCATAAATAACCGCAGCAGGCGGCCCCGGATACATGTGTGCGTCCGGGGCCGCCTGCTTTTTAGACCGAGGTTTTCGATAGGTTAGTGCCTTCGCCGTGGGTCTTTAACCCGCAGTGAAGACACTAACCTATCGACGAAAAGGCAAGGCATAACCCATAACCAGCTCTCGCCTACCTGGCGCAGCCGGAGATTCGGTCATGGGTTACGGATTTGTGCCATAGGTTAGTGTCTTTGGTCGTAGTTAAAAGCCATGGCAGAAGACGCTAAACCATGACACAAATTCTGCAGAAGCGGCGCCTCCGCAGGCGCAAAGATATTTGATGCATAAAGCATTGAGAAGCCCGAATAATGACCAACCACCGTCATCATCCTCAAAAGAATGCAAACGACGGCAAACATGCGGTAGGGTGGTAACTGTAGTACTCAATAGCGCACCGATGCGCTTGTTGAGTGAACTACAGGGCTGTTTTCCTTCCGGCAGTCAGCTTGACCTGCAAATAACGGCCCGACTAGTAACTAAACAACACACCATCACCGACGATAGGAGCGTATCTTCTATGGAATCGACCATTCTTAATCGCCGTACCCTGCTGGGTAGCGGCGCACTTGTGGGCCTGGGGGCCCTGCTTGCGGCGTGTGGCCAGCAGGCAAATAACGAGGCGGCAGCCACCGCCTCCGCCGCGCCGAGCGAAACCGTCTCGGCGTCTGCTGCGGCATCCGATGCGGCTTCCGCTTCGGCCACTCCGAGCCCGGTCATTACCCGCGGCTATTCCGGCGGCTCAAAAGCCCCCGAAGGGGAGTACCGCAAGGCAGATGAATATGGTCCTGCACAGAACGTTCCCCTCCCGAAAGCCGAGCCGCAACAGTACCCTGAGACCTTCGCTGGTCTCCGCGAGATGATGCGTGACTGGATCAAAGCCCGCAACTACGGCATCCAGACGGGCGATATGCAATACGTGAGGCCGTACATGCTGGATACCTTCAAAAGCGATATCGAATTCCTCAACTCCATCGAAAAGCTTTACAAAGAAGGTGGCTGGGTTATCGAAGGAACCTCAGAATACCAGGCCGAAAGCGACCTCATGTATGACGAAAAATCCAAAGAATATTGGGTTCTCACCCGGCGCCTGTGGACTTACGGACTGTACATTCATCCGAATGGAAAAATGCGTAAACGAACCAATACCGGAAATGAAAACGAAACTTTCATGTTCCGTTACCGATACAAGGATGGTTACTGGTATTTGTCTGAGTATCGCTCTAATGAAGAGCTCCGCAAAGAGGGACTCATTAAATAATGGGAAGTAAGACAGTTCGAGTATTCTGCGGTTCAATCACTTTTGCTCTGGCAGTCAACCTTTATCCTCCGACGTACGCTCTGGAAGATACTTCAGATTCCAATAGTCACAGCATCGTAGATATAGCTAATGAAGACGGTTATTCAACAGCAGATACCGACGCGGAAGTGAGCCTGCCCTCTGCCCCTGCGCAGGAAAATACTGCTGCATCTGATATCAGAATGACCGCAGAAGAGCAAGAAGCCGCCTTTAGAGCGACTCATTATCTTATGCGTGATGGTAGGGGAGATGAATACTACGCTTCAACCACCGATAAAGACTCCTGCACCACCGCTGACGGCCAACCAGGACAGTACTTCCGTACCTGGATGCAGCCTGACGACGGCAACGACTACACCAGTTATTACAATACCTCCGGCATCGGAACCTACTGCACCCCAGTAGAAACCCGCACCCTAACCGCCAATAACCCCGGAGAACCTCGTAAACCGAGTCCAGCTGAAATGCTTCAAGAAATTGAAGACAAATTCGCCAACACCGATATTCGACCCCCTATCCTGAAGCAGTCCTATAACTCCGGTAGTGGTACCGGCAGGGCTAAGGGCGACCCGAATATCTACAAGGGCGACAACGTCAATTTCTATGCTGAAGCCCCCACCGCTTATTGGGAGGGTGAGCTTTCGGCCGGTCACGTTGAAATCGAGTCTTATCCGGTACAGATGACCGTCCAGTACGGCAACGGTGACGAGGGTACGTCATACACCATTGGCGAACCTATTTACCCGAAGTCAGGCTCAAAAGCGCGACCGACCGCGACCAGTTATGTATACAAACGCTCAGGTAATTTTCATGCCTACGCAACGGTTTCTTATGCTGGCCGGTACCGAGTCAATGGTGGCCCGTGGCAGGCCATGCGTACTGTCGTGAAGAAGGACACTGCAGACCCGCTGCTGATTCGTGTGTGGTGGGTTGATGTGGGACGCGTAGCCGGTGACTGCAGCTATGACGACACTCGTTGGGGCTGCAAGAATGACCCCACGATGGGCAAGAAAGATAACCCGAACCCGCGCCTACGTAAGGCCGATATTCGTACCGGTCAGCGCTGGCATCTAAACGACAGCGGTGACGGGGACACGGAGTATTCGTTGCACCGTGACTGGCCCGACATGTAAATCAGCCCCCGTGGGTCTTAGGTTGAGAAGCCACATGTGTTTCGAAAAGCCACTTCTTTGGTGGCTTCTCGAAACACATGTGGCTTTTCGCCGTTCATAGAGGCGGGTCGGGAGAACTTTCGATAGGTTAGTGTCTTTAGTCGTAGTTAAAAGCCATGGCAGAAGATACTAAACCATGGCACAAATTCTGTACGGGTTACAGCCCCATAGCGAAAATTCTCGGCGCAAAAAGTCTCGGCATGAAAACCCATACCGCGTAACAACCCGTAATAATCCGTAACACCCCCTTGCGGGATACCCCCCTAGGGTATATACTGGAGCCATGGAAACCACCAGCAACCAGTGCTGCCACAGCACATCCACCCAGGTCAGCACCGCATCCGGCACACCCGCCGAAAAACCCACTGAGGCGCACACTGGCGCATGCTGCAGCGGCGAGGCACCCGAAACCCAACACGGTTACGCCTCCAACAAAGAGGCGCACCTCAAGCGCCTGCGCCGCATCGAAGGGCAGGTCCGCGGCATCGCCCGCATGGTCGACGAAGATAAATACTGCATCGACATCCTCACCCAGGTTGCTGCGGTCTCCAAGGCGCTCCACGCCGTCTCCCTGAACCTGCTCGAAGAGCACATCGGCCACTGCGTGACCGGCGCCGCCATCGAATCCGAACGAACCGGCGACCCGACCATCGCAGAGGCCAAGGTCAAAGAGGCAACCGCCGCGATCTCCCGCCTCATGCGCAGCTAAACGCGCCGCAAAACACTTAGCGGCCCCAAGTTTTCAACCCATTACCGAAAGGAAATCATCATGAGCACCACCACCGTTAAGGCAACTGGCCTGACCTGCAACCACTGCGCTATGAGCGTCAGCGAAGAGGTCCGCGAAGTTCCCGGCGTGACCGGCGTAACCGTGGACGTCGTCAAGGACGGCATCTCCACCGTGACCATTGAACACGAGGGCACCCTCAACACTCAGGCTGTTGCAGATGCTATCGTGGAGGCTGGCTTCACCCCCGCCGTCTAGCGCGGTAGCCGGCTCGATTAGGAGTCATCATGGCTTACCCTCCGCAGTACATTGCGATGGTTGTTGGCGCGGTCCGCACCCTTGTCGGCGCCGAAAACATGCACCTGCGCGACGCGATTGCGCGCGTGGCCAGGCAGATGAATCTGGATGCGGCGCTGGTCGATTCGTGGGTGAAGCAGAGCCCCGAATATACGGCGCGTGAGGATGCACCCGGTGCGGCGCGACGTAGCGGCACGAGCGCGAATAAGCGTTCCGCCGAGCACGAGCAGGGCGTGAAGGCGCGTGAGAAGGCGAACGCTTCGCCGTTCCCGCGGGCTGCCGTGAAGCGTGCCTACGGTGTGTCTGATCGTGGCGCGAAGGTGACCGGTATTCGTCCGCATACGAGCAGGCCGGATGGGCTGCCCGGCGACCACTGAGCCGCCGCAGCTTTACTCTCGCCGCCGCGTTTACAGCCTCGCAGTTTTACCCGCAGCTTTCGCCCGCGCGCGCTCGACGCCGCGTCCTGATACTGCACCATACACCGTCCGGGGCGGGGTCCTTCGGGGTCCCTCCCCCGGCTTGGTGCGTGCTTTTTCTACCCTCCCGTTTTTGAGTTTTGAGGAAGTATTGTGTCTTCTACACAGCCTTCACCAACCACCCGCGAGCCCTCATCACAGAGTGAGCGCTCTCTTTTTAATTCCGCCGGAACGACCGTAAAATCAACGGAGTCAACCCGAATCATCCACGTGGATATTCAGGGTATGACCTGCGCATCCTGCGTGGGTCGTGTGGAGCGTAAGCTCCGCAAAATCCCCGGCGTTGACCCGGCGGTGAACCTGCCGCTGGAGTCGGCGCGCGTCATCGTGCCCGAGGGTGTGAGCGACGAGCAGATCGTTGAGACCATCAACAATGCCGGCTACACGGCGCACCTCAAGAACGGGCCGCGCGCGGGCGCTGGAACGAACGCGAGCGCATCCGGCGGCGGCGGTCAGCACACCACCCCGAGCATGAAGGGCGGCTTCACCGACCGCATTATTTATGCGGCGATTTTGGGTGTGCCCATCTTCCTGATTTCCATGTTCCCGGCGTTCCAGTTCCCGAACTGGGGCTGGGTCGTGGCGATTCTGACCGCGCCGGTCGCGTTCTGGTGCGCCGCGCCGTTCCACCGCGCCGCGCTCATCAATGCCCGTCACGGCTCCTCCACGATGGATACGCTCGTGTCCCTCGGCGTGGTCGTGGCGTACTTCTATTCGCTGGCGCAGCTGCTCATGAACCCGGCGTTGACGGCGCACGTGCACCATGCGGGCGGCAGCTTCTGGTCGATGTTTACCGGCCACCATGCGCCGCTGTACTTCGATTCGGCGTCCATGGTGACGCTGTTCCTGCTGATTGGCCGCGCAATTGAGCACCGCACCCGCCACCGCTCCTCGGATGCGCTGCGCACCCTGCTGAGCATGGGCGCGAAGGAGGCGACCCTGCTGCGCACCGATAAGCAGGGCGTGACCAAGCAGGTGCAGGTTCCGGTGGAGGACCTCATGCCGGATGACCTGTTCCTGGTGCGCCCGGGCGAGAAGATTGCCACGGACGGCGTGGTGGTCGAGGGTACCTCCGCGGTGGATGCGTCCCTGCTGACGGGTGAGTCTGTGCCGGTGGAGGTGCATCCGGGTGATGCGGTCACGGGTGCGACGGTGAATACGTCTGGTTCGTTGACGGTGCGGGCCACCCGTGTGGGCACTGAGACGACCTTGGCGAAGATGGGTGAGCTGGTGGCGAGCGCGCAGGAGACGAAGGCTCCTATTGCTCGCCTGGCGGACCGTGTTTCTGCCGTGTTCGTGCCGGTGATTTTGACGATTTCGGCGCTGACCCTGGTCGGCTGGTGGCTGATTTCCGGTGACGGTGCGGCGGCGTTCAACGCAGCGGTGTCGGTGCTGGTGGTGGCCTGCCCGTGCGCCCTGGGTTTGGCGACCCCGACGGCTCTGCTGGCGGGTACGGGCCGCGGCTGGCAGCTGGGCATTTTGATTCGTAATGCTCAGGTTCTGGAAGCGACGAGCACGGTTGATCGCGTGGTGTTGGATAAGACCGGTACCGTGACGACCGGCGAGATGTCTGTGGCGTTCTACGGCACGTTTGGTGACTATGAGTCGGCAGGTGACTTGTCCGGTATTTCGCCGGATTCTGCCGGTTCCAAGAATGAACGTTCCCTGTCTGTTCTGCATGATGCCGCCGCCGTGGAGGCGCTGAGTGAGCACCCGATTGCCCGCGCGATTGCCGGTTTTGCCCGTGAGCAGGGCGTGCTGGCGGAGGGCGCATCGGCGCCGAGCGTGAGCGACTTCGAGGGTGTCCCCGGAGGCGTGCGCGGCGTACTGAGCGGTGCGGGTGAAGGTGCCGAGAGCGGCGCCTCCCGGCTGGTTGTGGTGGGTACTCCCGAGTACCTGCAGGCGGCGGGTGCGCAGCTGAGCGAGGCTCAGTTGGCTCTGCTGGATCAGGCTCGCCGGGCGGGTCTAACGACGGTGGTTGTCGCCCGCGGCGAGGCCCCTGACGAGGCCCCGAATGAGGCCCCGAGCAGCACCTCCGCTCTGCAACCGATCGGCATGATTTCGGTTGCTGACACCCCCAAGCCGGAGGCGGCAGAGACCATGGCGCAGCTGCGTGAGCTCGGCATGGAGCCGATCCTGCTCACCGGTGACGCCCCGCAGGTTGCGCAGGCGATCGCCTCGCAGGTCGGTATTTCGGCTGAGAACGTGTACGCCGGCGTGACCCCGGAGGGTAAGTCGCAGGTGATTGAGAAGTTGCAGGCTGCCGGTCACCGCGTGGCGATGGTCGGCGACGGCGTGAATGACGCCCCGGCGCTGGCTCTTGCTGAGCTGGGCATTGCGATGGGTTCGGGCACGGACGTTGCCGCGGAGGCCGCCGATATTGTGCTGACCCGTTCGGATGTTGCTTCGGTGGTGACGGCACTGCGTCTCTCCCGCGCTACGCTGCGCACCATTAAGTCGAACCTGTTCTGGGCGTTCGCCTACAATTCGGTGGCTGTTCCGGTTGCCGTGGCGGGCCTGCTGAACCCGATGATTGCGGGTGCGGCAATGGCGTTTAGTTCGGTGTTTGTGGTGCTGAATTCTATGCGTCTGACGGCGTTTAGGAAGTAGCGCTCTGCCGTTATACAGAATGAATCGCTGCGCGCGATTTCAAACGAAAATTTCAAAAGCATATCTCACCGTGCTTTTTGTACGGTAAAAGATATAAAGAAATGCACCGCCCGTGTAAAGTCGGTGCATTTCTTTATATTTAGTTTTCACGGGCGTCGGCTTGAACACCTAGCTCAAACGTCTAGCGCGAACGCCTAGCTCAACGCCTCGCCCGAAAGCCCGAGCTAACAGCCCGGCAGAACCTAGGCCCAGGTGACCAGGTCCTCGATGGAGCGGCGGCTCTTCGGGGCAATCTCGCGGGCACGGTAACCGAAGGTCACAGCCACGGACACACCGAACTCTTCCGGGTCGAACAGGCCGGCAGAGACGAGCAGCTCGTTCACTGCTTCGTAGTTCATACCCTCAATGGGGCAGGAGTCGATGCCGAGCATTGCGGCGCCGGTCATCATGTTGCCCAGGGCGATGTAGGTCTGCTTGGATGCCCAGTCGAAGAGCGCGCGGTCGCTTTCCAGGACCTTCATGTCGTTCTTCTGGAAGTTGCCGTAGCGCTCGAGTGCGGCCTCCATCTGCTCCTCGGTGAGGTTGCGGCTTTCGAGGGTGCGGCGCATCCACGGGGTGTCGTAGCGCAGGCCCTTCTTCGCCAGCAGAACAACCAGGTGGCTTGCGTCGTCGAGGGCGCCCGCCATGCCCCAGGCGATCGGCTTGAGCTTTTCGCGCAGTTCGGGGTCCTGGATGACCAGGAACTTCCACGGCTCGGTGCCGACGGAGCTGGGCGACAGGCGCGCAAATTCGAGGATTGCGGCGAAGTCTTCGTCGCTGATGCGGCGGTCGGGGTCGTAGGCGCGGGTTGCGCGGCGGCGGGCGAAAATTTCGAGAGCTTCTTCGCGGGTTACGGTCACGGTTTCATCCTTTGCATGAGGGTTTCAATACCCTGTCATGCTACACCCGCGGAGGGTGCGGGCGGCGGAAAATGTGATTAGTTACGCCTGCAGGAAATACGCCCGCGAGCGGCGGGACCGTATTGCCGGTGTCGTATTACAGGGTGTACGAAGCCGGTGGGCTGGTACCCAAGGCGCCCAGAGCGCACCTGCCCAGCACCTCCTATGATGCCCCTACTCGGCACCGGCTTTCATCCACACATCCGAGCGGGCGCGGCGGCCAAAAATGACCGCGCGGATTCCTTGGAAGTACAGAATATACGCCGCCCACAAGCCGCAATACCCGGCGAGCGCATCCATGGTGCCGTTGCCGACCGCCCAGTGCAGGCCGAGCATGACCGGCACGTACATGACGAGCATGATGAAGCAGCCAATCGCCAGGTATTTCACGTCCTGCGCGCCCATGAGGATGCCGTCCAGGGTGAACACGTAGGCGGCGATGGGCTGGCCGAGGGCGATGATGACGGTGGCGATGGTGAAGAGGAACGCCACCTGCGCATCCTTAGTGAACAGCCAGGAACCGAAGAAGCCGATGAGAGGGCAGATCAGGCCGGTGATGACGCCGTAGATGAGGCTCATGCGGAGCAGCCGGTTTTTCAGCTGGCGCACCTTCGCACGTTCGGATTCTACGTTGAGGTCGCGTTCGCCGAGTTCCTTGCCGAGTAGCGCCTGGGCGGCGATGGCGAGGGAGTCCAAGGCGTAGAGGAAGAGGTTAAATACGCCCATGCCGAGCTGGTATGCGGCGGTGTGTTCGGTGCCGAATCGTGCCACGACGAACACGGTCAGCAGGGAGGCAATGCGCATGGACAGGGTGCGCAGCATGAGCCAGGAGCCGAGTGAGAGCACCGAACGCATGCCGGCGACGTCGGGTGCCCAGCGGACGGCGTGTTCGCGGGTGCCGCGCATCATGACCACACCGAGCGCGGCAGCCATGCCCCACTGGGTGAGGGAGGTGCCGGTCGCCGAACCGGCGACACCCCAGCCGACCGGGTAGATGAGCAGCCAGTTCAGCACAATGTTCACGAGCGTGCCGACCGTGGCGACTTTGAGCGGGGTGACGGTGTCTTGCAGCCCGCGGAGCGTGCCGACCTGCGCGAGGATAATCATCATCGGCGGGATGCCCCAGAGCGAGTGGTGCAGGTAGTCGAGGGCGTAGCTCATGGTTTCGTCGGTCGCGCCGAGGCCGCGCAGCAGCGGGTCTGCGAAGGCGTATCCGGCGATCATGAGGAGCATGCCGAGGCCGAAGGCGACCCACACGCCGTCCACGCCGATCTGCCAGGCGCGGCGCAGGTTCTTCTCGCCGAAGGCGCGCGCCACGGCGGGCGTGACGGAGTAGGCGAGGAAGTTCATGAGGCCCACGACCGTGGTGACGAGCGTGGCGGCGATGCTCATGCCCGCGAGTTCTGCTTTGCCGAGTTGGCCGATGAGGGCGGAGTCGGTGAGCACGAAGATGGGTTCGGCGATGAGCGCACCGAAGGCGGGTACGGCGAGGGCGAGGATGCGTCGGTTCAGCGAAGGCGCAGCGGTGTTCGCAGCGGTGTTGGCGCTGGCATTGGCACTGGGGCTCGCGGCGGTATTCTTCGCGGGCGCGCCGGGTGCAGTATCGCCGGGTTCGGTGCTACCGGGTTCAGTATTCGGGTGCTTCTGTGTGCTCATCCTTCTAGGCTACTCCCCGCCGCGGCGGCGGGTGCCTGCGCGCGGGGCGGGGTGCACTCTGCGAGATAGGTGTACGAGATGCGCTTTAGGCGCCTCGGCCGCGCAGTTCGTCGAGGGCGCGGCGTTCCTTCTTGGTGGGGCGGCCGCTGCCTCGTTCGCGTTTGGCAACCGGCGGCATGGAGAGGTAGGCGGGGCGCGGGCCCGAGAGGTCTTCGTAGCAGGTGACAGCGATGGGTGCGCCTACCCGTTTGACGAGGAGTTTTTCAACTTTGAAGACGCGTTCCCAGCCGGGGTAGCGCACGCGCACCACGTCTCCTTTTTTGAGTTTTTGGGAGGGTTTGGCGGGGGCGTCGTTGACGCGCACGTGGCCGCCTTTGCATTCGTCGGCGGCGAGGGAGCGGGTTTTAAAGATGCGCACTGACCAGAGCCAAAGGTCGAGCCTGGCGCTGGTTAGTGTGGTGGTGTCTTCTGCGGTCATGTGTTCATTGTGGCGCGAGGCGGGCGGGGCACCAAATCAGGTGCGCCCATCTATCCTGCGCAATCTCACCGTAATCTCACCGGGCAAATCCGCAACCGGCACCGAACCCGCCAAGCGGCAGAAAATTTTCTACTGCACGCACCTCCCTATTGAGCGCAAACCCGCATCCACTAGGGGTATTGTTAAGTCACCTTCTCAAGAAGTGTTCTCAGGACCACCTAGTTCGCGTGGTCTACAGGGGGTTGTGGCCGCGACGCCACGGGCTCCCCGTAACAGATTGGATATACACCATGTCAGCTTTGAAAAAGCTCCTGGCGGCTGCCCTCATCAGCACTGTGCTGTCTTCTTGCTCCTTCGGCCCTTCTCTAGAGAAGGACGAAAGCGCCCGAGCAATCTTCGACGTAGAAAATGACCAGGTGATCCTACCCCTGGATGCATACGACACCACCGGTAAGGACGAATACTTTACCAAAGCCCTTGAGCTGGCACGCAAAAAGTGTTTTGCCGAACACGGGCAGCACTACGAGATGTTTGTCCGCACCGAGGGGGCCGGCAGGAACTACGGCAGGACCTACGGAATCTGGAATGTTGAGCGCGCCCAAAAATACGGCCTCCACGAGCCCAATGAATCGAATACGCTGGATCTGTCCTCCCCTGCGCCCTCCTCCGACCCTGGGAAGGATGTCAGGACCGAATGTTATCAGCGCGCCGTCGATGAGATGAAGCAAATTGGAGAGATACCATTCGGCTCCACCACGTTTACGCGTTTGGAGACCGATGCCCGAAACGCCGCAGGCGATCGACAGCTCAAAAAATCTCTCGACGACGAATGGAAGCGATGCGTCAAGGACAAGGGCCTCACCCCCGATAGTGAGATGACCGTCAAGGAAGAAAAGAATATTCGTCAGAGCGCCACCCCCTCAGAAGAGGAAATTCGAATCGCCACTATCCAGGCGCAGTGCAATCAGGATGTAGGCCGTTCACAGAAGCTCTACGACCTGGAGGCGCAGTACCAGAAGCCGCTCGTCGCCAAGAACCAGGCTGCCCTGGAGAATGAGCTCAAGGAATTCAAACGCCGGGACGAGCAGTTCAAGCAGTACGTTCTCGACAACCAGTAACAGCGCATAGCAGTCGGTAATAGTCGGTGTGCCGAAAGGGTGTGTGCCGTGTTCAGTGAACACGGCACACACCCTTCTTACGTTGCACCGGCTATGTTTTACCGGCTACATTGCGCCGGTTATCCAACCCGAGGCGCTTATGCCTCCACCGTTGCGGGGCGGCGCTCCTTGAGAGCCCAGCCGATGACACCGGCGAGCAGACCGAACGCAATCCAGGAGCCGAGCACCAGCCACTGGTCGCTCATTGCAGCCTCCGGGAAGTACGCAATCGAACGCAGCAGAGTCGAGGATGCACCCGGCACCAACATCTGACCAATCTGACCCCACGCACCGGGCAGGAACACGCTCGGCATGCTTGCGCCCGAAATCGGGTTACCGATGAACATGGTGATGACCGCGCCTACAGCGAGACCAATCAGCGGCGAAGACAGTGCACCCACACCCACAATGAAGAAGGCGGTCGCCAGGTAGGTGGCGCCGAACGCAGCCCACAGGGTTGCGAAGTCGCCGGGGATGAAACCGAACCAGGTGCTCAGAATCAGGGCGGTCAGTGCACCACCGATGACGGCGTACAGGGTTGCGGTGGCGAAGCGGCACCAGGTGCCGTTCACGCGCAGTGCGGAGAAGGAACCACCGAGAATACCGCCAATGACCAGCGGGAATGCGGCAATAGCCAGACCGGTACCGGAGGAGTCACTCTCGCTCAGGGGCACCACTGCGGTGGTCTTCACCGCCATTGCGGATGCCTGCTCGGCCTGCACCTTCATCTGCTCCAGCTGAGCGGCAGCCTGCGCACCCTGCTCACCTCCCGCCTGTACCGCCTGGGTGAGGGCTTCCGTCTTAGCGGCGAGTGCCTTCTGCTGAATCTGCGCGTTCAGCTGGGTGGCAACACCGTTGAGCATCTGGGTTGCTGTGGCGTTCGCGGCGGGGGCGGTCAGCACCTCGGGAGCAGCGCCTTCGGTGAAGATAATTGCGCCGTAGGTTTCGCGCTGCTTGATTTGCTGTTCAGCCTCTTCGCGGGAGGATGCCTGCTTCAAGTCGAAGGTTTCAATACCTTGGTCTTTGAGGGACTGTTCGAACTGGCTGACGGTCGCCTCGGGGCCTGCGATAGAGACGGGCAGGTTCTTTGCCTCCATGGTCTTGGTAGGCCAAGTGAAGGCGAGAATAACAACCGCCACGATTAGGGATGCCAGCAGGGAGGTACTGATGACCTTGATCCAGGAGGAGCGCTCGGGGGCTACTGCGGCGGTCACTGCCTCTGCGGTGACTGCGGTGGTGGTTTCGTTGTTCATGACAATCTCCAAACAAAATGCTTATTTCGTTTACGAGTCAGAACTCTACTCTCGGTTTTTACCAAGCGCAAACGAAATAGCTATTTTGTTTATAAAGTCACAAAAAGAATCAGCGTTGTGTTTACGCGTTCTTTAGCCTCACCCCCTAGACTGGAACCATGCCCCGACTAACAGACGCCACCAAAGCCGCACGCCGAGCCCAAATCATCGAAGCCGCCGTTAGCTGCTTCCTCGAAAAGGGCTACACCAACACCTCCATGAGCGACATCATCAAAGCCTCCGGGCTGTCCTCCGGGTCCATCTACTCGCACTTCTCCGGCAAAGAAGACATCCTCATCACCGCCATCAACGAGCGCCTCAACAACGTCAAGAAGCTCTACGAAACACTCCCCGAAGGCGCAGGCCCCCAGGACATTCTCGAAACCATCCACACGAACCAGCTGGTAAACGACAATTTCTCTGCCATGCTGCGCATCCGCCTTGAATCGCTCCACGCACCCGAAATCGCCAGGGCAACCACGGACATCATGCCCCTATTGCAGGGCATCATCGTAAAGACCCTCACCCCCTGGGCAGCCGAACAGCTCAGCGTTCTACACGAAATCAACCCCGATTCGGCGCAGCGCACCCCCGAACAGGAGGCGCTCATCGCCGACTACGCCCGCGACACCGCAGACGCCTTCATGATGGTCTTCCAGGGGTACATGCTCCGCTCCTTCTTCGGCGCCCCCGAGGAAAAGGACCGCCTCTACCGCGTCGCTTTGGCGCTCCTTCCTGAGTAGTTGACCACCCGATAACCCCTAAAAATCACCCTTGAGCGGTTGTTTTTCGGCATTTAGCCCGTACAGGGACAACATAGGCCATTCACATCCTGCAGGCGTAGAATCGAGAAACCATGACTGAATCCTGCACCCCCGCAACCCCCGAGCCGCGCGCCACCAACCCCGCCGAGCTGAACAACCTGCGTGCCGCACACGCGGACGAGCTCTCTTCACGCACCCGCGCCACCAAGATTCCCGCAGACTCCTGCTCCCTCTACGACGACGAGGCTCTCGGCGGCACCGCCGGACGCGCCACCGTCTGGCTGGCACTCGAACACGTGGGCCAGTGGGGCCGCGACGTGCTGGACGGCTCCGCCCTCGGCGAGGAGCTTTCGGAGGCGTTGGGCGAGGCAGTCTCGCAGGCGGGGCTGAAGTTCCTGCTGATCCGCCAGGTGGGCAGGGCGGGGCGTGTACTGCACGGCGCGCCGGATGCATCCGGCAACCCGACCCACCGGGTACTCTACGCGCTCTGCGCCCCGGGCGAGGAGAAGCTCTACTCGTTCAGCGTGAGCACCCCCGAGCAGCTACTCGACCTGCCCCTGGACAACCCCCAGGAGTTGATTCAGGCGACCGGTGCGGAGCTCATGGACTCCCCCGCCATTCTCGTGTGCACCCACTCCAAGCGTGACCGCTGCTGTGCCCTGCGCGGTCGCCCCATTGCGGCGCACCTGGCGGATATCCTGCCGGGTAATGCGGTCTGGGAGTGCTCGCATACGGGCGGTCACCGCTTTGCTCCGGTCGGCATTATGCTACCCACCGGCTACACCTACGGTCGCCTCTCGGAGCCTTCGGCACTGGCGGCGTACCTGTCGCTGGCGGGTCGTTCCATTCCGTCGTTGCACGGCCTGCGAGGCCGCAGCACGGATACCCCGGTGGAGCAGGCGGCGGAGGTTGCCGTACGCCTCGAACTGGAGAAAAAGGGTGAAGAAGTAACCTCTGGAGGTTTGGTTTCACGTGAAACATCGGGGCGGGAGGCGTTCATTGCGCTCCGCGAGGCGGGCGTCGATGTGAACGTCGAGACAAGCGCTGAATTCTCCCCTGAATTTTTTGCGGCGTTCTCGCCTCAAGATTTCTCCGAACACCCCACCATGGAGGCGGCACTCACCTCCCACACCGACGGACGCACCTGGGTCACCTTCTTCGAGCGGGTCGCCCTTGAGCCGCGCCCCAACTCGTGCGGCAAGGGTCCCGCGGATGCTTTCAGCCGCGAGCTGCTCGCGCTGCATCAGCTCTAAAACCCGCGCATGACTTAGATAGCGCGAAGCCCCGGCGGGCACCTTCTCGGGTACCCTCCGGGGCTTCGCTGTATCAGGCTTACCCGGCGAACGGGTTCGGTGCGCCGATGTACTGCAGCTCGGTGTACTCTTCCAGACCCTCGGGGCCGCCCTCGCGACCCATGCCGGACTGCTTCACGCCACCGAAGGGAGCTGCCGCGTTCGAGATAACGCCGGAGTTGTAACCGATCAGGCCGAACTCCAGGCCTGCCGCCATGCGCGTAAAGCGCGGGTGGTTGCTCGTGTACACGTACGCCGCCAGGCCGTACTCGGTGTCGTTGGCGAGCTTCAGGGCGGTGCGTTCGCCTTCCTCGCCGTAGCCGCCGAACGTGGCAATCGGGGCGACGGGGCCGAAGATTTCTTCACGCCACACGCGCATCGAATCGGTCACGCCGGTCAGCACGGTGGGGTTGATGAAGTTGCCCTTGTTCAGGTTCTTGGGCATGCCGCCGGTGTTGCCGTAAACCTCCGAGGGCAGCTCGGGAATGTCTCCGCCGCAGGCGAGGAACGCGCCCTTGCCCAAGGCGTCTTCCACCATAAAAAGCATGGATTCAACCGCTGAAGGTTGAATTAGCGGCCCACATTCGGTTCCGTCGATGGCTCCGTCACCCACGACGGTCGCCTCCATGCGTTCCACGAAGGCGCGCGTGAACTCTTCGGCCACGTCCTCGTGCACGATGAATCGGTTGGCGGCAGTGCACGCCTCGCCCATGTTCCTCATCTTCGCCGCGTAGGCACCCTCCACGGCGGCGGGGATGTCCGCGTCCTCAAAGACGATGAACGGTGCGTTGCCGCCCAGTTCCATGGAGGTGCGCAGAACGTTCTGCGAAGCCTGCGCGAGCAGGGTGCGGCCCACGGCGGTAGAGCCGGTGAACGAGACCTTCCGCAGGCGCTCATCAGCCATCAGCGCGGAGACAACCTCGCTGGTACGAGAGGTGGTCACCACGTTCAGCACGCCGTCCGGCAGGCCCGCCTCACGCATCAGGGACGCGAAGTACAGGGAGCTGAGCGGAGTCAGGGAGGCGGGCTTGAGCACCGCGGTGCAGCCCGCCGCGAGCGCCGGGGCGACCTTGCGTGCCGCCATGGCGAGCGGGAAGTTCCAGGGGGTAATCAGCAGGCAGGGGCCGACGGGGCGGCGTACGGTGGTGATCTGCAGCCCGGATTCGGGGGCGACCGCGGTGCGGCCGAAGTTGCGGGCAGCTTCTTCGGCGTACCAGCGCAGGTAGTTTGCCGCGTAGGCGACTTCTCCGTGGGACTGGTCGAGGGGCTTGCCCATTTCGAGGGTCATGAGCCGGGCGATGACTTCGGTACGCTGCGTCATGAGCGTGTAGGCGCGGTTGAGGATGTCGGCGCGTTCGCGGGGGCTGGTTGCCGCCCAGGAGGCGCGGGCGTCGCATGCGGCGTCGAGCGCTTCGATGCCCTGTTCGACGCTGGCGTCGGCGACGTGCGCGAGAATCTGACCGCAGGAGGGGTTGTGTACGGGGAAGGAGCCGTTGTCGCCGGTGACCCAGCTGCCGCCGAGGAGCAGGTCGGTGGGCACGTAAAAGAAGGGGTAGGAGGGCCGCTCGTAGGGGTCGATGGGTTCGCGTTGCGGCATGTTGATGCTTTGCATGTGCGGTTCGGTGCGGCCGCGCAGCTGGGCGGATTTCGCAGCGGGCTTTGCAGCGGGATTCTCGGCGGAGCTTTCGGGTGAGGTGGTCATGGCGTGCCTTTCGGGTTGGGGCGGCCGGTGCGGTCGACTCTGACGCTTTTAATTCTAGTCCCGCGCACTCCCCTACCCCTCGAACCGACCCGGCGGCTCTCTCCCCTGCCCCGCTCGCCCTATACACCCTTACGCGCCTACACGTCCCCGCTCGCCCTCTCCCCACCCAAAAGACCGCGGGCACGCCGAAGGGGGCCGCATCCGCTGTGGATGCGACCCCCTTCAGGTGGATTCTCGCTCGGTGCGCGAGTCCTAGCTGGGGATTATGGAAAGCATTGCCCGGAAGGGATGCTCGGTGTTGCATCCGCTCTGCCCGGTACCCGCACCTTCACCGCTTAGCGGGCGGTGAGGCGGGCACCCAGGTGGACTAGGCCCACCGGTTCTCTCAGATCCAGGACTGGCGTGCCTCGATTCGAGTCAGCTCCAGAGGACCGCCATCGTTGGTGCCGTGGAAGCGGCCGAAGTGTACGTACGGGCCGCGGTAGGCGCTGTGGTTGATGGGGCTGGAGTACTGGCCGTTGACCGTGTAGTAGAAGCTGTTCTTGTTCAGCACAATCTTGCAGTTCAGTGCCTGGCCGGTGGTGACCTTCTGGCGCAGCTTCATGGTGTGCAGTACGCGCGGGCTGGTCTGCTTGGGTTCGAAGCAGAGGATCTGTGCCACGGAGCCGCCGCGGTAGTTGGGGCGGATGGCGAGCACGTAGGTGCCGTCTTCCTGCTTTGCAGCGAACTTCTTGCCGATGCCGAAGGCGCCGTCGTGTTCGCGACCGAACGCAATGTAGCCGTAGTGACCATCCTGCTTCGGCACTGCACTGGTCCACTTCATGGAGAAGTCGAGAGTGTACTTGTCGCGAGTGGTGTAGTTCGCCAGAGGGCCGAGCAGCACGGATTCGTCGTAGCGCTGGTTGTGCACGATGGCGGTGCCGGTCAGGTCGGGCATGTCCGCTGCGACGGAGGGGTCGGCGGGCAGCATGCCGTGGGGGCGCTTGCCGGTCTTGATCTTGACGCTGGAGTCGAAGGGGTCACCGATTACCCAGTAGGGGTCGGGGCACATGAAGCCCTTCACGCCCAGTGCCTTGTACTTTTCGTAGGCGGAGCGGCGGTGGATTTCCCAGACGATGACTGCCTTGCCGAGGCCGGTGAGGGTGCGTACGTTCTCCTCGCTCATGGAGCCCTGGGAAACGCCGGTCGGCTTCTCGTAGTAGGGTACGCCGATGGCGTCCACGTTTTCGTGGCGTGCCATTGCGGAAATCTTGTCGATGGGGTCGCCGCCGTCGAAGTAGCACCAGGTGGCGCAGCCTGCGGAGTTGGCAAGCTTCAGGTAGCGGGAGGTGGGCTTGAAGCCGCCGCTGCCGTCGCGGTACATCTTGATGACGGTGCGGCGCTGCAGGCCGCGTTCGGTGATGAACTTGACGAGGCCTGCCTGTGCGGGGCCGTCCTTCGCTTCGAGGAACAGTACGACCTTCTTGCCGCCGACGGAGGCGTATTCGCCGCCTGCGGGTACGGCGTCAACCGCGGCGATGGCCTCTTCGAGGGTGGGGATGTCGTACAGGCCGGTCTTTTCGCCCAGGTTCTTGCGCATGTTGACCTTGTGCTGGCGCAGTTCGGCGAGGGTGTGGCTGCGCACGTCCATGGACGCGCCGGTGGTGCGCTTGATGTTGGTGTCGTGCATGCAGACGAACTGGCCGTCGCTGGTGGTGCGTACGGAAATTTCGACGGCGAGGGCGCCGCGGCGTACGGACTCTGCGTAAGCGTAGGCGGTGTGCTCGGGGCTGATGTTGCCGGCACCGCGGTGGGCGATGAAGAATTCATCGGTCTTGTAGAGCAGCTGATGTGCGGGGGAGCCGCTGTGTACTGCCGCGAGCTGTGCGCGGGTGCTGGCTGCGGCGTGGGCTTCGCCTGCCTGGAGCATGAGGGCGGCGGGTGCCAGTGCGGAGGCACCGATGAAGCCGCGGCGGCTCAGATTCTTAGAGGTCTTCGGGAATGCAGTCACCGTAGTGGTCCTTTTTCTTTTATGAGTTGAGCGTAATGTGTGTGGTTGTTCATTGAAGTTTTGGTTTATAGCTGAGGGTCCGGATTCTCTCAACTCAAACTACAACTCTATGTAGGATAACGATTTTTTATCGGTGATTCACTGCGTTTACAGGAAAATAGGGTATTATGTGCGCCTCATTCTTACCCGCTGTGTAATGCGGGTGAATGTGTTCCTCCTTTTCCGCCGCTTTTAATAGCGGCATTTCATGCGGCGTTAAAAAATTTCTCGTGTAACGAAAAAAGCCGCGCCCACAGCCCGATTGAGCCTGCAGGACGCGACCTTTTGCGTTGAAACATTTTTCGCGGGTTTTTCACCGCTGTTGAAGCTGAGCTATTTTCGCTGGTTCAGCTTACTTCTTGGATGCCTGAGCGACGCGGTCACCGGCTGCGACGGGGCGGCGTGCCTCCGAGTCCTTGGAGATGTTGAACTTTGCGGTGTTGGTGATCATCACCATGGTTTCCTTGGAGGGGATGCGACCCTCGATAGCTGCCCAGTCGACCTCGATGATGGGTGCGCCTGCCTCAACCTTGTCGCCCACGTTAGCGAGCTTGGTGAAGCCGTCGCCACCGAGCTCAACGGTGTCGATACCGATGTGGACCAGTACCTCGCCGCCGTTTTCGGTGCGGAGCATGAATGCGTGCAGGGTGTCCTGGATCAGTGCGATGGTGCCTGCAACGGGTGCGACGATGGTGCCTGCGGTGGGGTTCACTGCGTAGCCGTCGCCCATAACGCCCTGAGAGAAAACGGGGTCGGAGACTTCGCTCAGCGGCAGGTACTCGCCGGTAGCAGGTGCGACGTAGACGTCTGCGGACGATGCTTCCTGTGCGGCAGCTTCCTTCTTCTTCTTGCCGAAACCGAACATATATGCTCCTTCTGGTCGTGTGGCGCTATGAATAGCGTGTATTTGTAGCGCTGATGCGTCCGCGTCGGATGCGGGCGTCGTTGCCTTCTTGGTTTCACACCGGGCGGCGCCTGCCTGAATTGCAGGGTTCGCACACTCCGGTGCATATGCACTCAGAATACAACACCTGAACCCGTAGCTCACGAGCTGAGGGTCATTCGACTCGAATTCTGCAAATATTCCGCAAATCTGGAACTTCAACTCACACTTCTGCACTCTTGAGGTCCCGAGTACACTTAGTGAAGGACTGGCACCCCTCCCCCGAGCCGGTGCCTATAAGAGAGAAAAGGCTGAAACTGATGACTGAAGCGACTGAGACCGTTCTTGAAGTATTTATTCCGGGCCCCGGCGAGAACCCGGAGGATCCGCAGGATATGGAGCGCTCTGAGTTCCTGGGCGCCGCGCAGGAGGCGCTGGATTCGGGCGTGGACATTGAGGTGTACTCCACCGACTCCTACCCTTCCGCATTTGAAGAGTGCGCACCGGTCGCCGAGCAGATTGAGATGAACGGCATCGAGGTTCTGCCGCTCATGCTCGTCAACGGTGAGGTGAAGGTGTCCTTCGCGTACCCGACCGCCGAGCAGATTAAGCGTTTTGCGCGCGCCCACCTGGTCGCCCAGCCGAAGGCGAACGCGGCAGCGGCTGCGTGCGGCCCCTCCGGCTCCCCGGCGGCGTCGATGATCCCGAACCTGAGCCCCCTGGCGGAGCCCGCCGGTTTCGCGGCGACCCTGGCGGGTAAGGCACCCCAGCCGGTCGGCGGCCCCGAGATTGGTAACCGCGTGAACCTCATGGGTGGCGACACCGGCGACGGTATCCCCACCTCCGGTTCGGTGGCTGTGAAGTCCGGCGGCTGCGGATGCGGTGGTTGCGGCTGCGGCGGCAAGTAAACCCGCCCCTGCCAGCAATGAGCGCCTGGCTCGCCGGGGTATAGTCACCCGGGTATAGCTACCCGGTTCTAAACTACATAAGCAAAGAGCGGTGCCCGCCTCCTCGTACCGAGGAAGCGGGCACCGCTCTCGCTTAACGAAGCTTAGGTTCACACCCGGTAGCACCTACGGGAGCTGCGGCGGGCGAACAGTACCTTACTTGATGGAGGTACCGACGGAACCGAGCTGCTGGCAAGCCTCGACCACGCGTGCGGCCATGCCTGCCTCTGCAGCTGCACCCCAAACGCGGGGGTCGTAGGTCTTCTTGTTGCCGACCTCGCCGTCAACCTTCAGCACACCGTCGTAGTTGCTGAACATGTGGCCAGCAACGGGGCGGGTGAATGCGTACTGGGTGTCGGTGTCGATGTTCATCTTGATAACACCGTAGGACACTGCGTCTGCAATCTCCTGCTCGGTGGAGCCGGAGCCACCGTGGAAGACCAGGTAGAAGGGCTTGTCACCCTTGCCGTACTTAGCGCCGACCTCGGTCTGGATTTCCTTGAGCAGCTCGGGGCGCAGGTGAACGTTACCGGGCTTGTACACGCCGTGAACGTTACCGAAGGTCAGAGCAGCCATGTAGGTGCCCTTCTCGCCCAGGCCGATTGCCTCAACGGTCTTGATTGCGTCGGCAACGGTGGTGTACAGGGAGTCGTCGATAGCGCCTTCAACGCCGTCTTCCTCGCCACCAACAGCACCAATCTCAACCTCGAGAACGAGCTTTGCCTTGGAGGTACGCTCGATCAGCTCAGCAGCGATCTTCAGGTTCTCGTCCAGGTCGATTGCGGAGCCGTCCCACATGTGGGAGTTGAAGATGGGGTCTTCACCGCGAGCAACAGCCTTCTCGGACTCTGCCAGCAGGGGCAGGACGAAGCCTTCCAGCTTGTCCTTGGGGCAGTGGTCGGTGTGCAGTGCAATGTTCACGTCGTACTGCTTAGCAACTTCGCGTGCGTATGCTGCGAAGGCCAGGGAGCCAACGACCATGTCCTTCTTGGAAGCGCCGGACCAGTATGCTGCGCCACCGGTGGATGCCTGGATGATGCCGTCCGAGCCAGCCTCTGCGAAGCCGCGGATTGCAGCGTTCAGGGTCTGGGAGGAGGTCACGTTCACTGCGGGGTACGCGAAGCCCTTTTCCTTCGCGGTCTGCAGCATTTCTGCGTAAACTTCGGGGGTTGCAATAGCCATATGCTGACTCCTTGGATAGATGCGACCGGTTACCGATGCTGGGCCGGTTCACCATATTTTGTTGGCGCGCGAGACGCCTCCTACTCGCACTATTTTACCAAGATACGACTTATTTATCGTTAATTTTTTGTGGGTTTTTTTGGGTTTACTGCAGCGAAATTTCCGCGAAATACCGCGGTAAAGTAGAGGTGTTAATGACTTGATGTCTTCTGCGCATGCAGGCCAGCGTACACATCACCCGGACGCGATGAAAGGAACCTCCCATGAGCAAGGCGAGCGCTAAAAATAATCCGAAACAGCTCGACGCGAAACGTGAGAAGCGTGCCCGCCAGGCGCAGCGTCGTGCTGAGCGTGAGCATCCGAATGCGGCGGCTATTGCCCCGGTGCGCGCGCAGTTGGATGAGGTTCTGGATCGTAAGAGTCGGCATGTTTTGGGGCATGGCGATATGGCGAAATCCCTTGAATTGATGGAGAAAATGCGTGATGAGGGCGCGAGTGACCACGAGATTGATGTGGCGCTTGCGGATGCGAAGCTCCCCTCGGTCGTGCAGGTGGGCCGTAAGTCGTTGATGCGTTGGCCGAGCTGGTGGTGGTTGAATCGTCGTGAGCGCGCGTTGCGGGCGAAGATTGACCGGCTGATGGAGGGCTAAGTCCCCGTTTTGGATAGGTTGTGAGAGCACCCCGTTGTGGGTGCTCTTGTGCTGCGCAGTGGTGGGGTAATTGTTTTTTTGAACTCAGGGTTCAATTAATCTATTTCACAAAACAATGAAAACCACACAATACAACATGAACCAAATATATTTATAAGATATGCATTATATGTATATAAATTGTTACGTGATGCGAGTTATATTACCTAAATTACCGTGCTATAGTCATTACAACCCGCAGACGTGTTCCCAACCACATTTCGTGTAACACGTGCTTCAGACGTAACTATCCAAGGAGGTATAGCGTGAGCACCTCACCGAACAAGAACCCGCAGACTTCTGTAGCGGATCAGTACACTAAGCCCCCCACAGATGACCCGTTCGCACACGAACAGGAAGGCTTCCACAAGGGGCTTGGCGCACGTCAGCTCCAGATGATCGCCATCGGTTCCGCTATCGGTACCGGCCTGTTCCTGGGCACCGGTAGCCGCCTGCAGGACGCAGGCCCCATGCTCGCCGTTATCTACGCCGTCATCGGCTTCTTCGGCTACCTGATCCTTCGAGCCCTCGGCGAGCTGATCCTTCACCGCCCCTCCTCGGGCTCCTTCGTCTCCTACACCCGCGAATTCTACGGCGAAAAAGCCGCATTCGTATCCGGATGGCTGTACTGGCTGAACTGGGCAATGACCGCCGTTGCAGACGCCACCGCTATCGCTATCTACATCAGCTGGTTCGGTCGATACAACCAGTTCTTCGCAGATATTCCCCAGTGGCTTAGCGCATTCATCGTCGTTGTTGTCACCGTTGCTTTGAACCTCATCTCCGTGAAGATCTTCGGTGAGCTGGAATTCTGGTTCGCACTCATTAAGATTCTTGCCCTGCTGTCCTTCATGGCGGTAGGTATCTGGCACCTGGTCTTCGGTGAACCCATCAACGGCGTCACCCCCGGCCTGAGCCTTATTGCAGCCAACGACGGCTTCTTCCCCAACGGTATTCTTCCCGCTCTTATCGTGGTTCAGGGCGTTGTGTTCGCCTACGCCGGTATTGAGCTGGTCGGCACCACCAGTGGTGAAACCAAGAATGTTGAGAAGGTTATCCCCCGCGCTATCAACACCGTGATTTGGCGTATCGCGATCTTCTACGTTGGTTCCGTGGTTCTGCTCTGCCTGCTCATGCCCTACACCGCATACAAGGATGCAGAGTCGCCGTTCGTGACCTTCTTCGACGCTATCGGCATTGACGGTACCGCACCGATTATGCAGCTGGTCGTTATTACCGCGGCTGCTTCCTCGCTGAACGCTGGACTGTACTCCACCGGCCGTATCCTTCACTCGATGGGTGTTGCAGGTTCGGCACCGAAGTTCACCACCAAGGTGTCCCGCTCCGGTGTTCCGGTGGCAGGTATTCTGCTGACCGGTGTGATTGGCCTCTTCGGCGTTGTGCTGAACTTCTTCGTTCCCGAGCAGGCGTTCGAGGTTGTGCTGAACATCGCATCCGTGGGCACCATGGCTAGCTGGGCGGCTATCGCAATGTCGCACCAGAAGTACCTGAAGCTGGTCGGTGAGGGCAAGTACAAGCGCCCCAACTACCGTGCACCCGGCGGTCGTTTCAGCGACTGGGCTGTGATGGCCTTCCTCGCTGTTGTGATGGTGCTGATGGCTCTGGATTACCCGGTCGGCACCTACACCCTGGCATCGCTGCTGCTGGTTATCCCGCTGCTGATTATCGGCTGGTACACGGTTCGTGACCGCGTCAACGAGATTGCTCGCGTCCGTGAAGGCTACACCGGTTCCGTGCCTGTGATTGCTGCCCGCCCCGTGGTGAAGAAGCTCGTTTCGGAGCCTCGTACCCACATTGACCTGGGTGAGCTGGACCTTGAGGACGAGGACAAGCCGAAGGGCAACTAACCCGACGGCAGCCTCCGATTCCGTGATATCCCAGTGAAATCCCGGTGAAGGCGAATGAGGGGGTTCTAGACCCCAGCCGCTAGACCCTAGCCAGTAGACTCTGGCCACTCAACTCTAGCCAATAGAGTCCGGAACCCCCTCCCTGCACGTCTTTCCGTGTTCGCTTCGTATTACATCCGTGTAATACATAAAGCAAAGTACATATCTACAGCATTTCTAATACGGTGTGTCCTGCAATATATTTTGAGATAATAGATATCCGCAGTGACCACCAGATGCACAAAGAAGTTTTGTGCAGATATTCAAAGGAGAAAATCATGACTGAACGTCCTAGCGCACACGCGGTGGAATTTGTTGACGTCGCCTCGATGGCGAAGTGGATTCAGAAGGACGGCGTAGGCAACATCATTGCCGGCATGGTCGACTTCCTCGAAGAAGACTTCAAGAAGTGGCAGAGCTTCGACAAGATCCCGCGCGTCGCCTCCCACACCCCCTTCGGTGTGATTGAGCTGATGCCCACCTCCGACAACATCACCTACTCCTTCAAGTACGTGAACGGCCACCCCTCCAACCCGGCACGCGGCTTCCAGACCGTGACCGCGTTCGGTCTGCTCGCTGACGTGGACAACGGCTACCCGGTGTTCCTGGCTGAGATGACCCTGCTGACCGCGCTGCGTACCGCTGGCGTGTCCGCCATGGTTGCTAAGCACCTGGCACGCAAGGATTCGAAGAAGATGGCGATGATTGGTACCGGCTCGCAGTCTGAGTTCCAGGCGCTGGGTATGCGCGCTGTGCTCGGCATTGAGGACCTGTCCGTCTACGACGTTGATCCGCACGCGATGGAGAAGTTCCGCCGTAACCTGGAGCCGCTGGGCTTCCGCATCCACCTGGCTAAGGACGTGGACGAGGCTGTTGAGGGTGCCGACATTATTACCACCTGCACCGCCGATAAGCAGCAGGCGAAGGTTCTGCTGGACCGCCAGGTGAAGCCCGGCGTGCACCTGAACGCTATTGGTGGCGACTGCCCCGGCAAGACTGAGCTGGAAAGCGAAATTCTGGACCGTTCCACCGTGTTTGTTGAGTTCCCGCCGCAGACCCGCATTGAGGGCGAGATTCAGCAGAAGGACCCGGACTTCCCCGTGGTGGAGTTCTGGAAGGTGCTGACCGGCGAGGAGCCCGGCCGCGTGTCGGATGAGCAGATTACCCTGTTTGATTCGGTGGGCTTCGCGATTGCTGACTTCTCGGGTCTGCGTTATGCCCGTGCGGCTACGCAGGACACCGACCTGCAGCAGTTCATTGACCTGGTTGCTAGCCCGGATGATCCGAAGGATCTGTACTCGCTGGTGAACGTTAACGTTCCGGTGGGCTAAAGGACTAAGCAGCCTGACGCTGAGTGGCCTTGAGCTGGCGAGCCTGTAGGTGCGCCAGCATGGGCTGCGAGGTTGAGAGTGAATAAAGTGAGGGCCGGGGAGTGGTGACACTCCCCGGCTCCTTCTTGTGAAATTTTCGTATGGGCGGATTTTCTTGTGGGCAACTTGTGGGCATTCTGCGGCTGGTTCACCCGTTCTACCTTTCAGCGGGTGCGACTACTGGTGGGTGGCGATAATTTCGCGTGCCTTCGCCACACGCTTTTCTTTCTCCTCTTTCAATTGGTTGAGCTTCGCCTGGTTCTTCTCAATCAAAGGCCCCTGATAGGACGCTTCAATATCACCCAGACGCTGAGCCATACCCACCTTCTGGTTACATTCCGCTTCGATGGTCGCGAGGCGAATTTCCTCCGGCTTAGCTTCTTCGTTGCCATGGGAGGAGGTCATGAGATGTGCGCTTTCTTCGGACAACCAGTCGCTCTCTCCCTCCCTGGGGGTTAGCCCGCGTTCACGCAGGCAGGTCCACCATTCTGAGCGAATATTTTTCCACTCATCGGTTTGAGAGGCGTAGGTGTATGCCTGTGAGTTGAGCTCTCCTACAAACCGGTATTCTTTTTCGTCCAGTTCGACGTCAGAGAATGCGGCTTTCACCTCTTCTTGGCACCGGGTGTTGATGTCGTCTGATGCTGAATCTTCTGGGCCTCGGGATTCCTTCTGGGAGTACCCGTACTTTTTGGCGTACTCAACGTTCCAGCTGCCGTATAGGCCTCCCGGTTGAGGGGTGTCTACTGAGGGCACGGCGTAGGACTGCCCGTGGTGCGCATAGCACTCGGACATGAGCGTGTGCCACGCCGTGCTCACCGTACGGAGTGTTAGTTCATCCAAGGCGTACTCGTCCAGTGGAAGATGTACGTAGTTCTTTGAATAATCAAGAACAGCTTTTCGTGAGGTGTCCCGCTCGGCGCTACTGGAGCAGGACACGCACGCCCCCAGCAGGCAGAATACTGTTACCGCAGAGAGAGCCTTACGCATAGGCTTTTCCTTCTCCATACCTCGTTGTAACGTTCAAACGGAGTTACCCCAATTATCCCAAGGGCTGCTATCTGCTTGTCGCTGATATCTACTGGTGGGTGGCGATAATTTCACGCGCCTTCGCTATCCTCGCGTCACGATCGGCCTTCAAATCATTCAGCAACGCCTGATTCTTCTCAATCAAAGGACCCTGATAGGACGCCTCAAGATCACCCAAACGCTGAGCCAGCCTCACCTTCTCACTACATTGAGCTTCAATGGTTGCCAGGCGGATAACCTCCTCCAACACTTTGGGATCATCAGCATTCAGATTGGCCGTTTCTTTGCTCGTCCATTCACCGTCCCCGGTGCGAGGCGTCAACCCTTCCTCACGCTGACAGTCCCACCAATCTGAGCGGGCTTTCTTCCATTCAGGGTCAGCCTGCGCGCGTTGGTACGCTTCGCCACGGATACGCTCGACGGGGCGGTACTTTTCCTCATCAGCCACATCAAAATAGAGCATATCCAGTTCTTCCCGATGCTCTTCGCGGCAGCTGGCCCTGACGTCTTCAGGGATGCTCTTATAAATCCTTTCCTGCTCATCTCTGACTTGGATGGACGTAAAATGATTCGCCGCATGCTTCACGTTCCAGGAGCCGTACTGGGAGGCGTTGCCAGAAACCAAGCCATTTTCTAGAATTTCAAAATCGTATCCTTTTTTCGCGTAGCACTCTTTAAGAATCAACAAATACGCTCTATATGTTATATCTTCGGCCTGGTCACTCATGTCATATTCGTCGAGCGGAAGAGTAATATAGTTATTTTCAAAATCCAGCTGGGCTTTGAGGCTAGTATCTTTAGGCGCAGCGGCACAGGAACTTAAAGCTAAAGCAAAGCAGGCGAGTAGGGCAGCAGATTTCTTCATTGTTACCAACTCCTTTCAATCAAGAAAGTCAGGAGGAGCCCACAAACATTGGGCTCCTCCATCACAATTACCAGCGGCAGTTTACCTTGTGAACAGAACTAATACGATCGTCCCAAGTCTCGCCCCAATGGAGACCCGCATGGCTTAGACCCCGAAGATAGTTGAGGTCGGAAGAAGATTCAAAATTTCGACCCCTGTGATTAATGTCTTCGTAATAGTGCCACCGACACCCACCAGAATGCAATGAAGATGCACGGTCACTCATCCAATCCAAATGGGTCGTCCCCTCAGTTTCCATACGGGGCCCAAGGAAATTGGCATCCGAATAGAAAGTAACACCCGCATGTGCCGGAGGTGCTACCGCCCCGAAAGTCACCGCAGCCACACAGGCCGCAACAGCAAGAGACTTATTAAAGATCCTCATCAGAATCTCCTTTCAAAAGAATGACGTCGCGGTCATTCATATCCACAACCCGCAATCATTAGCGAGCCGAAGTCAGGAAATCCATCGCATGTCCCAAACCGAAATTGAGAGTGCGATTCTCATATTCCCTGTGACTTGAATTAACACTAACACACCTAGGCAATTCCATGCGTGGTTTAAGCCACCCCAACCCCCAACAAAAAAGGTTCCGACGCGCACACAACACATCGGAACCTTTAAACACCTCATAAACAGCCGCCAAACTACGTTTCTAGGATTTCAAAATCGCATCCTTTTTTCGCGTAGCACTCTTTAAGAGCAAAGCAGGCGAACAGAGCAGCAAATTCCTTCATTGTTACCGACTCCTTTCAACCAGGAAAGTCAGGAGGAGCCCACAAACACTGGGCTCCTCCATCACAATTATTAGTTGTACTATTCAGTTCAAACAGAATGTGTTATTGACTAGTGGCGATAATTTCACGCGCCCTCGCCACATGCTTTTCTTTCTCTTCTTTCAACTGGTTAAGCTTCGCCTGGTTCTTCTCAATGAGAGGCCCCTGGTAGGATGCCTCAATATCACCCAGACGCTGAGCCATACCAACCTTCTGATTACATTCCGCTTCGATAGTTGCGAGGCGAATCACTTCTTGAGTTTTTTCCTCCTCACTCTTAGAACTTACGTCAATATTGGACGTCTCTTGACTACCCCACGCCTGGTCATCCTTGCGTGGTGTTAACCCATTGCTCTCTAGGCAGCTCCACCATTCAGAGCGAACTTTATTCCATTCCGGATCACTTTTCGCACTCGCATAGGCTTCCTGTCTAAGCCGGTAAGCGAAAGAGTCATTGTCATTCTCGTATTCAATTTCTTTCAACTGATTGGCACTTTCCTTGCGACATTCCTTCCTAATCTCTGCCGGTATTTTCTCTGCCGCCTGCGTGCGCTCTCGAGACTTTTCTTCATTGAAATATCCATACTTCTTGGCATATTCAACATTCCAGGCACCATATATATTACTGTGCTGATCATCAGAGAACACAGGGACAGCATCAGAGTATCCCTTAGCTACATAACATACTTGCATGATACGGGCGACCGCCTCATTAATTACAGCCCTTGACGCATCGTCATAGTCATACTCATCCAGGGGAAGAGTAATCAAATTATTCGCGTAATCGAGCTTGGCTTTATACTCAGAATTTGAGGCACCTCCCTGAGCGCATGAAGACAGCAAAAGCGCGCCTGCTAGGGCAGTGATTGTGAATGCACTACTTTTATGCAAGAGCACACCCTCCTTTCAGAGTGGAAGAAAAACTTAAAGCAGGAAAGCATCCTGTACCTCTACCACCATTCACCTAGCAATACACATACCTAACTGAGCTAATCCGGTCATCCCAAGTCTCGCCCCAATGGAGACCCTCATGGCTTAGACCCCGCAGATAGTTGAGGTCGGAAGAAGAATCAAACCTGCGACCCCTATAGTGGCTGTCTTCGTAATAGCGCCACCGGCACCCATCAGAATGCAATGAAGATGCACGGTCATTCATCCAACCCAGATGAGGGTTATCCCAGGTGTACATACGGGACCCAAGGAAATTGGCATCCGAATAGAAAGTAACACCCGCATGTGCCGGAGGTGCTACCGCACCGAAAGTCACCGCAGCCACACAGGCCGCAACAGCAAGAGACTTATTAAAGATCCTCATCAGAATCTCCTTTCAAAAGAATGACGTCNCGGTCATTCATATCCACAACCCGCAATCATTAGCGAGCCGAAGTCAGGAAATCCATCGCATGCTCCAAACCGAATTTGAGAGTGCGATTCTCATATTCCCTGTGACTTGAATTAACACTAGCACACCTAGGCAATTTATTTAGTGACCTAAATCACTTATGTGATAATATGTGATTTACCCACTTTAGATATATTCAAATATTATTTACTACATTTACAAGATAAAAAATCCAGATAACATCACACAACCCCACCACAAACAACGCATCAAACCCCGTGGGTACCCACATTCATGTGAAAAACTCAACACCCCACTCTAACAAAAAATCACCCAATCCCCAATAAAAACCCCCAATAAAAAGGTTCCGACACGCACACAACGCACCGGAACCTTTAAACACCTCATAAACAGCCGCCAAACTACGACGGGATCTGACCAAACACATGGCGGCGAACCCACGCATGCATCGCAATACCCGCAGCCGTCGCCGCATTCATCGAACGCGTCGACCCAAACTGCTCAATCGACAGAGTATCCTTAGCCGCCGCATGCAACTCCTCCGATAGGCCCGGGCCCTCCTGACCAAAGACCAGCACACACTTCTTCGGCAGATCATACGTCTCCAGGGGCACCGAATCCGGAAAAATATCAATACCAATAATCTCCAGACCCTCAGCCTGCGCCCACGCCACAAAATCCTCAATCGTCGGATGATGACGCACATGCTGATAACGATCCGTCACCATCGCACCACGACGATTCCACCGGCGACGCCCAATAATATGGACCTCCTTCGCCAACATCGCATTCGCAGTACGCACCACCGTGCCAATATTTAGGTCATGCTGCCAATTCTCAATCGCCACATGAAAATCATGGCGGCGCGTATCCAGGTCAGCAATAATCGCGTCCATCGACCAGTAACGGTACTTATCCACCACGTTACGGCGGTCACCCTCACGCAGCAGCTCCTCATCCCAATGGTCACCCTCAGGCCACGGACCCTCCCACGGGCCCACACCCACCTCAAAACGGGCAGTACCCTGCTCAGTACCCTCAACAGCCTCAGCTACAGCCGCCTCAGCAGGTACAGCCTCAGCCGCCTCACGATTCTCAACCATCACAACCACCTTCACGCCAACAACCAGCGCCACTCCGGCGCCCACAGAGCCATCTTACAGACAAAAACCCGCACCACCAGCCACACACAGTAGCCAGCGGCACGGGTTCACCCGCCGCAACGGGAACGTCTTAAAAATTCACGAGGTCCTAGTCCAAGCCAGTAGAGACTAGTCCAGGCCCAGCTCATCCTTCGAGTACGCGTACAGGCACGGGACACCCGCAACCTCTTCCACATGCTCCTTAGCGCCGGTCGCACGGTCAACAATCACAGCAACCGCCACAACCTCAGCGCCAGCCTTACGCAGCGCCTCAACAGCAGTCAGCGCCGAACCACCGGTCGTGGAGGTGTCCTCAACAGCAACCACGCGGCGACCCTCAACGCTCGGGCCCTCCACCTGACGACCCATGCCGTAAGACTTCTGAGCCTTACGCACCACAAACGCGTCGATCGCACGGTCCTGATCGCCAGCGGCACGCATAATCGCGGTACCCACCGGGTCAGCACCCATGGTCAGGCCGCCAGCAGCCTCAAACTCGATGCCGTTCTTATCCAGCAGGTCCAGCATGACCTGACCAACCAGGCGAGAAGCCTCATGGTGCAGGGTGATGCGGCGCAGGTCAACGTAGTAGTCGGCTTCCTTGCCGGAGGCGAGGACCACGTGCCCGCGCACCACAGCCAGCTCCATAATCAGCTGGCGCAGGCGTTCACGGGCTTCTTCAATGGGGAGGTTTTCAGAAAGCTTAGTCATAGTTCAAGTGTAGCGGCTCACGTGCAGGCGGCGCAGGCTATTCCCTGTGCTATTCCAGCGCTAGGCTATTCCACCACGCAACCTACCGACGGCGGCAACGCGGCGCGCAGCTTCGTCAGCATCTCCTCATACTCGGCGGTCGGGTCGGAATCAGCCACGATAGCGCCACCCGCGGCAAGAGTCACCGTGCCCTCATCGTGCGCCACGAGCGTGCGAATCACAATCGACAGGTTCGCCGAACCATCCGCCGACACAAAGCCCAGAGCACCCGAATACACGCCGCGAGCGCGACCCTCCAGACCCTCAATAATCTGCATGGTCGAAGGCTTCGGGGCACCCGTCATCGAACCGCCCGGGAAGCACGCCCGCGCGGCGGTCACCGCAGAAATTCCCTCACGCAGACGCGAACTGACCGTAGACACCAGCTGATGCACCGTCGAATAGCTCTCCACTCCCATAAGCACGGGCACGCGCACGGACGCCGGGTCAGACACTGTGGACAGGTCATTACGTAGCAAATCCACGATCATGAGGTTCTCAGCGCGGGTCTTCTCATCGGTACGCAACCATGCCGCTGCTGCGGCATCTTCTTCCGGGGTGGCGCCGCGCGGTACCGTGCCCTTAATCGGCTTGGTTTGCGCGTTGCGGTGCGTATCCACACTCAAAAAACGCTCCGGCGAAGAAGAAAGCACCGAAAAATCACCGCACCGCAAATACGCCGCATACGGCGCCGAATTGTGGGCGCGCTGGCGGCGGTACAGCTCAAAGAAAAGCTCCGGGCTCGGATTGGGGATGCGCGCGACCGTCTGCGCGGTCAGGCACACCTCGTAGCTGTTACCCTCGTAGATTTCGTGCTGACTAGCGCGGACGGCGTCCATGTAGGCTTCCGCGGCGGGTGCCGGGAAGAGCAGGAGCTCGGCGAGCTCAGGGGCATTGTCAGGGGTGTTGACGGGAGTATTTTCGGAGGCGCACTCCCCCGCCGCGCTCAGCACCGGAGTCAGCGCCGCACTCAGCAGCCGCTCCGCCGCCTCACACCACGACTCATCGCCCACCAGCCAGCTACGCGCCGCAGCCCCCGGGCGGGCATGCTCATGCACCAGATAGCGGACCGCCGGCAACCACAGAGAATCCGGGGTCGGCGCCTCATGCGCCGGCAGGTAGCCGGGCACCGGGTGGCTGTGCTCCATGCCCATGGCGGCACGCGCCTCATAGCCGAAATAGCCCACGTAACCGCCACGCAAACCCGCGGGCAGACCGGTTGCCGCCGCCGCATCCGGGTGCACACGCGGTGCGCAGGCGAGCGCCGCCTCCAGCTGGGCGAAGGGGTCTTCCCCGCCAGACTCAGCCGCCGCACGCGCCGAATCCACGCGCAGGGGCGACAGCTGCGCCGGAACCACACCCACATACGAGGCAACCGACATGGGCGACTCCTCGCGCGCCGAATCCAGCCAGAAGGAATACTCAGCGCCACCGCTCAGCAGCGGGTACGCCTCCTCGCAGTTCACCGCGAAAGGAAGCGGGCGCACGACAAGCTCCCGCGTCTGCGCATCCCACGGGATGCTCTGCAGAATACTCGGCAGGGCATGAGGGGACGCAGAAGCGGGAGCGTTCGGGGTAGAAAAAATACGGTCCGCGGAAGTTTCAGTCACGGACTCCATTGTATGGCGTACAGGCGAACTGGCGGTTTAGTGAACGACTGCGGGTGCTTCGCCGTTTTCGCTGGTCATCGGCAGACCGGCAGCGAACCATGCGCTGGTGCCGCCCGCAATGTTGTGTGCGGCGTAGCCGTGTTCGCGCAGGAAGGTTGCCGCGCGGTTCGAACGGCCGCCACCGTGACAGATGACGTAGAAGTCCTCGCCGGGTGCGGGCAGTTCTTCCAGACGCTCAGCGATGGTGCCGAGGGTGATGTGCTTGGCGCCGGTGGCGTGGCCGCCCTCCCACTCGTAGTCTTCACGCACGTCGATGATGGTTGCGCCGGCAGGAACGTCGCGGGGGTCAACCTGGGGTACAGCAGTCATGGGGTTCTCCTTTGAATTGAATGAGGACGGGCCGGTCGGCACGGTGGGGTGCCGGGTGGGCATAGTTATGGTTCCACTCTAGCGCTTTGGGGGTGCGTGGCGCATCTAGCCCGGTATTTGGGGGTTTGTGAGATTCGGAAATGATGCATACGAAAAAATCGAAATGGTTTTTCATGCACTGACTGATAGTTAAATCTTTGAAATACAGGAACACCACATGTATACATATGCACCTTTCAGGGTATACACTTATACACATATTGCCCGGGTCACACAGAACCCCGGGCTTGCACAGAAAAGAATTACCACCATGTCTCACACCATCACAGGTGCCGAACCCAAGGACACCAAGACCTTCTTCGGCCACCCGCGCATGCTCGCGAACCTGTTCACCGTAGAAATGTGGGAGCGCTTCTCCTTCTACGGCATGCAGGGCATCATGATCTACTACCTGTACTACACCGCCGACAAGGGCGGCCTGGGCCTCGACAAGGACCTCGCCACCGGCGTTATCGGCGCGTACGGTGCAGTCGTGTACCTCATGGCAATCCTCGGCGGTATCCTCGGTGACCGCCTCCTCGGCCCCGAGCGCACCCTCTTCTACTCCGCTATCGGCATTATGGCGGGTCACATCTCCCTCTCCCTCATCCCCGGCATTCCGGGTGTGGTGATTGGTCTGCTGCTCGTCGCTATCGGCTCCGGTGGCCTGAAGAGTAACGCCTCCGTGCTCGTCGGCTCCCTTTACTCGGACAACGACCACCGCCGCGACGCAGGCTTCACCATCTTCTACATCGGCGTGAACACCGGTGCGCTGCTTGGCCCGCTCCTGACCGGTTGGGGTTGGAGCACCTGGGGCTTCCACATGGGCTTCGGTCTTGCCGCAATCGGCATGGCTGCCGGCCTGATTCAGTACTCGCTGACCCGCAAGAACCTGCCCGCCTCCGTACACCACGTGGACACCCCCTTCACCGGTGCCCAGAAGCGCAACTTCGCCCTGGCGCTGGTCGGCATCGTGGTCGTTCTCGGCATCCTGCTGGCAACCGGCCTGATGACCGCAGACAACCTCAAGAACTGGGTCATGGGCTTCATCTTCATCGGCGCTATCGCCCTGTTCGCACAGATGCTGACCGCTAAGGATGTCACCGCTGATGAGCGTTCCCGCGTCACCGCATTCATCCCCCTGTGGATTGCAAACTCCGTATTCTGGGCACTGTACCAGCAGCAGTTCACCGTCATGGCGGTGTACTCGGACGAGCGCCTCAACTGGAACATCCTGGGCATGGAGCTGACCCCGAACCTGGTCAACTCCATCAACCCCGTCTTCATCATCATCTTCGGCATGATGTTCTCCGCCCTGTGGACCAAGTGGGGCGACCGCCAGCCGGTCACCACCCTGAAGTTCTCCGCAGCGCTGATTATCATCGGCCTGGCGTTCTGGATCTTCCTCGCTCAGGCGGGCGTTCAGAGCGTGAACGTCGGCTGGATCGTGCTGATCCTGTTCGTCTGCACCATCGCCGAGCTGATTATTTCACCGGTGGGTATTTCGCTGGCGACCAAACTCGCCCCGAAGGCGCACCGAGTGAACATGATGGCGCTGTACTTCACCTCCGTGGCAATGGGTACCGTGCTTTCCGGTTGGCTGGCTCCGTTCTACAGCATGGAGACTGAGGTTCCCTACTTCACCTGGATGGGTATTATCACCATCGCGACCGGTATTCTGCTGTTCCTGGTGCACAAGCCGGTTCAGAAGATGATGCGCGGCGTGAAGTAGCCACAAAGCTGCTTGTCTAGGCTGCTGACTCGCTGTTTTCAGGCGGCGTGAGCGTGTATAGGCGAGCGTATATTAGGCTAGGGGCCCCGAATCCTTGAATTACCAAGGGTTCGGGGCCCTTGCTGTACGCCCTGGTGTATGCTCCCGGCAGCCGAAGTAACGACAGGTTCAGGGGCGTTTTCCTTAATGAGACAATCCGCGCAGATTTTCTTATTAAGCGCCTTAATAAGAAAATCGAGGGCAATTGTCTCAATAAGCATCCCTTCTGTGACAGGCGGGTTGCCGCACGCGGAACTGTGACGATTTATGTCTCCCCGTGAACGCGCGTGACGAAACACAGGGTCAAAAAGGGACGCATTAAGCCACGAACAGAAATCTACTAGACAGCCCTCAACCACAGGTCTAAGGTGATTCCAGAACGAGCCGGAAAACCTTCCGGCACGACCCTTCAACCCTTAGCCGAGGAGAAAATCATGGCACTTTACCTGGTAGAACTGACCCCCGCACAGCCGTCCAAGGACGAAGCAACCGCACTCATCGAGACCGTCAACTCGTCCCTGACCAACGGCGCCGAGCTCATCGAAACCCAGGTCTCCGCAGACCACAAGATCGTCTTCGTCATCGTCGAATCCGAGAACACCGCATTCGGCCCCGACCTCGCCGCAGCAATCGGTGAGCGCGCAGCCGTCGCAGGCCCCGACGCAGTCCGCCTGGTTGGCGCAGAGCTCGAAGACATCAAGAAGCTCAAGAAGGACGCAGACTACCTGGTTGAGTGGGACATCCCCGCAGAGATTACTATGGAACAGTACCTGACCCGCAAGAAGGCAAACGCCCCCAAGTACGCTGAAGTACCCGAGGTTTCCTTCCTGCGCACCTACGTTCGCGAAGACACCGCAAAGTGCCTCTGCTTCTACGACGCACCCGACGAAGAAGCTGTTGTTCGCGCCCGTAAGGCCGTCAGCACCCCCATTGACCGACTGTTCAAGCTGCACGCATAGACGCGATGCTCCCCGCTTAGGAGAAACCCCATGTCCGAGTTCACTCTCGAACCCCTCTACGATTACCCCCAGCGCGAGCAGGTGCTCGCACTCGCCCGAACCCACGCAGATGCTGTTGACCGCGGCGAGCGTTCCCCCTTCGAAAACCTGCGCGAAATCGCTAAGGACGGTCTGATTACCCTGGGCCGCGACGGCGGTTCCCTGGTACCCCAGGTTTCGGTGGCTTTCGACCTTGCCACCGAGGACGCCTCCACGGCGTTCTCCCTGTGGGCTCACCGCTCGACCATTGCGTTCTTTGACGCTGTGGGCCGCGAGCTGCCCGCCGGTCTGGCGGCTGCGACCGTCAGCGGCACCACCGCCATGGCGGCGGCGTACAAGGAGGCTTCGGGTCTGGCACCGATCAAGGTGGAGGGCACCCTCGTTGAGGGCGGTCTGAAGCTGAACGGTTCCGTGTCGTGGGCGTCGAACCTGTACCCGGGCGGCGTGATTGTTCTTCCGGTGGCTGTGCAGAACGCCCCGGAAAGCCACCCGAACCGCTACATCGTGACCGTCCGCCAGGACGTCGAGGGCCTGAGTGTTGACTACCACCGCAACCTGCTGGCGCTGAACGGCACCGAGTCCGGCACCCTGAAGTTCGAGGACGTTTTCGTTCCGAGCGAGGACGTTCTCAGCGACAACATTGAGGCGTTCCTGCACGATGTGACCGCGCCGTTCCTGTTGGTTCAGTCGTCGTTCTGCCTGGGTCTTGCTGCTGGTGCTCTACAGGAGGCTGCTAAGCATCTGGACGTCTCGCAGGGCGTGTTCCGCCCTGAGTTCCCGCTGATTCTGGCGGAGTACCAGAGCCTGCGTGAGGAACTGGTTCGTCTGGCTTCTGAGCCGGAGCGTGCTGAGCGTCGTGACTTGCTGAGCCTGCGCCTGGGTGTTTCGCACTTTGCAACCATTGCTACTCACTTTGAGCTGCAGGTTGTTGGAGGCGAAGGTTACGTGGCTGATTCCCCGACTGCTCGTCGCCTGCGTGAGGCGTCGTTCCTGCCGGTTCAGTCCCCGACCGAGGGTCACCTGCGTTACGAGCTCTCAAAGTACGACCACTTAGAGGATTTGCAGGCAGCGCTGTAGCGGCTCCCCTTTGCTAAATAGGCTCTTGGTGTGAATAAAGCGGTGAAAATCCGTTTATTCACACCAAGAGCCTATTTATCCATTTTTTACACACGTGTATACATCATGAATTCTTTGCTTTACCTATTCGCAATGCTGTGAAGACATATCCAGTAGGAGCATCCCGGGTTCGGCACGGGGTAAACCTGACCCTTGAACCCGGCGAGTCTAGCGCTGGGTATCGGCTGGGTTATTATTGTCCGGGTGGAAATGCTCGGTATTTCCTCCGGCCTGGGCTACGAGATTCTCAACGCCCGCTGAAATGCTCACAGCGACCCTGGTGATCGGACTGCTCGACATTATTCTGGATGCGCTTGCCTCCCGCCTGCTACGCCAGTGCCGAAGGCAGTAAATTCTTCTAGCTGATTCTCCCCGCCTATTTAATTTGAAACTCGCATACTTTTACCCCTATATATATTTAAGAATGAAAGCTTTTTCATATGGAAGGTAGGCATCATGAAAACCGAAAAATCGAAAGAAATTTTCTGGAGCATCATCTCAATTCTCGTAGGCGGAGTAGCCTGGCTAACCATGCAGAATATTTCATGGGGTGTAGTAGACCCCGCGAAAGTCGGTTTCGTATTCGCAGTAATCGGCCTCATTTCTCTTATCTGGGCTCTCTTCAATAAAAACTCAGATAGCTCACGAACGCACGAGACTATACGTAACGCCAATAGGTCAAAGGAGGATTAAGGAGGGTTATTCATTAGGGGTATACCCCCAACCGCCTAACCACTCTTCACCACACCGAAAAACAACGGCCCCTCACCTCTTGTCCACGTATGATGGTGAAATACAAAAACCAACCACCAACCATACACGCACAGGTAGGAACCGTTGCCTTCTCGCCGTACCACCGGCCTGACCCCAGCACAATTCACGACCCTCCTAGCACTCCTGCTACTCACTTTGAGCTGCAGGTTGTTGGAGGCGCCGGTTACGTGGCCGATTCCCCGACTGCTCGTCGCCTGCGTGAGGCGTCGTTCCTGCCGGTTCAGTCCCCGACTGAGGGTCACCTGCGTTATGAGCTGGCGCGTTACGATCACCTGGAGAACCTGCGTGACGCTCTCTAAGCCGTTGAGCTGTGTGTAGCGAGGTTTTTATTCGCTCTTTGCATCAATACCCCGTATATGCCTTGAACTGCATATACGGGGTATTGATGCATTCTGGGCTATATATTAGGGGTTTGGGGCTCATCATAAGAGAATATATGCCCCACTCAACGTATCCCTGCTCATATTTATAGCCGTTTAGCTGTGACCCACACCCGCATACGCGTAGAATTATGTGGAATTTTATACACCACCACATTCACCTCAGGAGCTCCCTTTGAGCATCTCTAAGCTTCTCGGCTTTGACTGGTCGATCCACGGCGACGGCCGCAGTATCAAGCCCGGTTCCTTTGTTGCCCCGAACGAGCGCCTCGCATGGCCGATTACCATCGGCATCGGCGCGCAGCACGTGGTCGCAATGTTCGGCGCGACCTTCCTCGTGCCGATTATTACCGGCTTCCCCCCGGCAACCACCCTGTTCTTCTCGGGTCTCGGCACGGTTCTGTTCCTGCTGATTACCCGCGGACGCGTCCCCTCCTACCTGGGCTCCTCCTTCGCGTTCATTGCGCCCCTGGCGGCTGCCATGAACTCACACGGCCCCGCTGGTGCCCTCGGCGGTATCGTCATGGCGGGTGTGGCGCTGTTCCTGGTCGGTCTGATTGTTCAGTTCGCTGGCACCGGCTGGCTGACCAAGCTCATGCCCCCGGTCGTAACCGGTTCGATTGTGGCGCTGATTGGCTTCAACCTGGCGAAGAGCGCTAAGGACAACTTCATGGTGGCACCGGTGACCGCGCTGGTGACCCTGTGCTCCATCATCCTGATTTCGGTGCTTTTCAAGGGCATCATTGGTCGTCTGTCCATTCTGCTGGGTGTGGGTATCGGCTACATCACCGCTGTGATTCGCGGCGAGGTGAAATTCGAGAAGATTCAAGAGACCGTACAGGCTCAGGGCTTCATTGGCCTGCCGCAGTTCCAGACCCCCGAGTTCCACTGGGAGCTCGCCGGCCTGTTTATCCCCGTGATTCTGGTGCTCGTGGCTGAGAACATCGGTCACGTGAAGTCGGTGGCTCAGATGAGCGGCGAAAACCTGGACGACTACTCCGGCCGCGCCCTCATGGCGGACGGCCTGGCAACCACCATCGCAGGCATGGGTGGCGGTTCGGGTACCACCACCTACGCTGAGAACATCGGCGTGATGGCTGCGACCAAGGTGTACTCCACCGCGGCGTACTGGGTGGCGGCTATCTTCGCGATTGTCCTGTCTCTCTTCCCGGGCTTCGGCGCGGCTATTGCATCCGTTCCCGCGGGTGTTCTGGGCGGTGCCGCAACCGTACTGTACGGCATGATTGGTATGCTCGGCGTTCGTATTTGGAGCGAGAACCGCGTGAACTTCTCGAACCAGATCAACCTGACCACCGCCGCTGTGGCGCTGATCGTGGGTATCGCGGACTACACCTGGACCTTCGATGGGATGACCTTCGCCGGTATTGCTCTGGGTACCGCTGCGACCCTGATTATCTTCCACCTGATGACCTTCATTGCGAAGTACACGAAGGCTGCTGGCGACCCGCTGGAGCCCTTCGACCCTGAGAAGAGCACTGAGGGACACTAGGTTTTAGCTCCTCACGCTTACGCCCGTTGGGAATAGTACTCCTGAGGCGTAGGCTGTAGAAAAGCGGCCCGGATGGATTGGTTTCCATCCGGGCCGCTTTTGCATGTTAGCCCGATATTCGGTTAGGCCAGGCGGTATGTCGTATTGCGGTTACCTCGACCGCCTTCACGCACGATTACGCCCTCTTGAAGGAGCTTCGTGAGGACGTACCGGACCTGCGGCTTCTGCAGCTCAGCAAAAGGCCTAGGAAGAGCACCCAGGATGTCCTCGATACCGGCGGGGTGACGTAGCGAGCGCAGAGCCAGGAGCACCGCCTCCTGACGGTTACTAGGAACCGTAGGTGACGATTGGCGCGGGTCTACTTCCGACTTCTGCTGCGGTGAACCAACATCGGCGATACGAGCACCAGCCAGAGGCTCCCTGCTGATAATCGCGGTAAAACGAATGACCCCATCAACGAATTGGATGGGTTTCAGCCCTGCCTGACGCACCGCCTCCTGTGCAGTGTAGATACCACTGCCCTCACCCTCGATGACTCGGTATCCGTCGTCGGGGGTTGTTACATGCGTGCAGACGTCATACAGGCGGTCATTCACGCGGGAGCGTTCGCCGTACTCTTGCAGACGCTGGAGAGTGATTCCGTATAGACCGCCGGGGTTCTCTACAGAGATTCGGTCAGGGAAAATTCTGACGCGCACCTCTTCGGTATCTGCTTTGGGGTTGAGGCTGCGGTGTACGAGGGCATTCGACAGAATCTCGCGAAGGGCAATATCGGGTACTTCCTGCCCGTTGATGAGGTGCCCGTTAGACAGCTCGACAACCGGGTGTGCCAGGTTCCGTTTGACCCATGCCAGAGTCTCTTCGAGCATGGCGGGGATGGGGCCGTCCGCCTCGAATTTGTCGAGGTTGCGGGCTTTACCGCTTGGGTCGATGACGACTCCGGTAACTTTGAGCGAGGGCCTGAACTCTTGGGGGTAAGAACCCAAGGCGTACAAGCCCGCAAGGGAAAGATTATCGGTTCCGAGGGCAATAATTCCCTTGCGGCGGAGGACTTCTTCATCGGAACTTCCGGCGAGGCGGCGTGATTTAGCGCGGACGTCTCGCAGATAAGCAGTTTTGAGGCCTTCGTCTAGGTCAGCCAGGGAGGTGTATTCTACCGGCTCCTCATCGAATCCGGTGCGTGTCCGCTGAGCCACCATCAGGTCGGTTTCGTGGCGGCTCATTTCGTGGTCACCGTCGCCAGAACGCACGTACGCTTTACCGCCAATGTAGGCGGGGCGTTCGTAGGGAGGCAGCGGAGGGACTGCGGCAACAAAGATTTTGGCGTCTTCGTAGAGGATGGTGCCGGATTCCATGGTGTTCGGCGGCTTGAGGCCCCTGCGGAGCTTGTTGCCGAGGGTTTTTTCTAGGTCTGCAGGGTCGTATACGCCTACAGGTGCAAAGTCATTATTCTCGTCGAGGCCGCAGATAATGATTCCGCCCGTGGAACTATTGGAGAAGCTACTCAGGGTTGCGTCTAGGCTTCCCGGGTAGCCTCCGTGGGCTTTTTTAACCTCAATAAACTGCGTATCGCTACCGTGGGTGCGCAGTAGTTTGATGGTTTCAGCAAGCCATTCGGGGGTCCATTCCACGTTGTTCATACAAAAAATTTTAGTCTAGACACAAATCAGACACAAAAATTTGAGTCTAGACATAAATTTTTATGTCTAGACTCAAATTTTTTATGTGTAGACATAAAAGTTTATGTCTAAGTTATGTCTACGTTATGTCTGCAGAGGCTCACCTAGCCGCTAGCGCTGGATGGCTCGTGCTGGATAGCTAGTGCTAGGCGGCTAGGACCGTTCGGCGAGCATCGCCTCAATCGTCTGCGCTACACCGTCCTCATGGAAGGGCGGACAAGTACGCCCCACCTTCGCAATGAGCGCCGGCTGACCCGACGCCATGGCGAAGCCCTCCCCCGCCCAGCAAAGCATCTCCGCGTCATTCGGCATGTCACCAAACGCCATCACCTCGTGCGCCTCAATGCCGTGGCGTGCCGCGAACTTCTCCAGAATCCGCCCCTTATTCACGGTCTTAGAGCCCATCTCGACGAGCGGCTCACCGACCACGCCGCGGGTCACCGACACCAGCGAACCCACCGCCTGATGCACGCGTGCCTGCAGAATATCCGGGTCCATGCCGGGCACACGAATCAGGTACTTAATGACCGGGGTTGAACCAATACGTTCGAGCGCCTCGGCGATTTTCGCCTCCACCACGCGGGCGCCCTCAAGCACCTCACCGCCCTCGTGCGGGCCCTGAATGTAGACGGTATCCACGGTTTCGAGGGTGTAGGTGGCGTCGGGGAACATGGGCTCCAGCAGCTCGTGAGTACGGGCAATCACCACGGGATCAGCGCCGTTAACTTCTTCCACCTCGTTCGCGCCCAGGTGGTACACCACGGCACCGTTAGAGCAGATGGCGTAGGAGTCGAAGTCGGTCTGCTCGCGCAGGGGCGTGAGCCAGCGGCTCGGGCGGCCGGTGACGAAGACGATGTCAATCCCGGCGGCGCGGGCGGCCTCAAGGGCGCGCAAGGTACGCGGACGGAACCGGAAGTCGTGCCCGATGAGGGTGCCGTCCAGGTCGCTGGCGATGAGTTTAATCATGCAGATATGCCTTCAGTGGTGGGGTGTATCGGTGCTGGTTAGGGTGCAGGGCTGGTTGGTGGGCGGGGCTGGTGAGACTGTGCCGGCGTGCCGCTATGCCGCTATGCCGCCGGTTCCGCGTAGGTGACGGTCAGGAACGCGCGACCCAGGCCGTGGCCGAGCAGGTTAAAGTTCACGACGGCGGGGCTGGCGTTCTCGTCAATGTCGAGCTTCTCCACATCCACGGCGGTGACGCAGAAGATGTAGCGGTGCGGGCCGTGACCAGCCGGAGGGGCAGCACCCAGGAAGCCCGCCACACCGGCGTCGTTGCGGTGCGTCAGGGCGCCGGCGGGTGCATCCGCGCCAGTGTCAATGCTGGTCACGTTGGCGGGAATGTTGGAGACAGTCCAGTGCCAGAAGCCGCTGGGGACCGGCGCATCCGGGTCGAAGCAGGTCAGCACGAAGGACTTGGTGCCTTCGGGGAATCCGCTCCAGGACAGCTGCGGGGAACGGTCCTGACCGCCAGCAATGCCGAAGAGTGCGGAGCGCATCCATTCGGGGGCGGTGCCGCCGTCCTGAATGTCGGTGGAGGTCAGGGTGAATTCGGGCAGTTCGGGCAGGCCCGCGTAGGGTTCGCGGGGCAGGGGTGCGGTGCCGATGTTGGTCATGGTGCTCCTCAGCGTTGGGGTGCGGGTGGATATGGCGACGCCGGCGGACAGAGTGAGCTATCCGCCGGCGAGGCGTAGATTATTTAGCCGTTGAGTACGGCGGTCAGTTCTTCGCGGGTGGGCGGGTTAGCGCCCGCGCGGGAGACGGTGATGCCGGCTGCGGTTGCGGAGAAACGCAGCAGGTCGGCGATGTCTTCGGCGGTCAGTGCGGCGACCTTGGCGCGCGCCTCAGCGCCGGCGATACCGCGGTCGAGCAGGCCCGCGATGAGTGCCGCCATGAGGGAGTCTCCGGCACCGACGGTGTCCGCAACCTCAACGCGGTGCGCGGGCTGGCTGATACCCTCGGGGTACTTCTTGGTGAAGGCGATGGGGCCGTCCTCGCCGCGGGTGATGACCATCAGCTCAGCGCCGAGGTCAAGCCATGCGCGTGCGGTGTCGTCGAGGGAGCGGTCGGGGTAGAGCCACTGCAGGTCCTCGTCGGATGCCTTCACGACGGTGGAGAGGGACACAAACTTTTCAGCCCAGGCGCGGCCCTCGTCGACGTTGTGGATGAGGGTGGGGCGGCAGTTCGGGTCGTAGCTGAGCAGGGCGCTGTCGCGAGCGGCTTCGAAGGCTGCTGCGACCACGTGCGCGCCGGGTTCGAGCATGGCGGCGATGGAGCCGGTGTGCACTGCGTCGGAGGTGCGTGCCAGTTCGGTGAGCTTCTCAGCGACGGAGTCGAGGGACCAGGTGATGTCGAATTCGTACTCTGCCGCGCCGTCGGCACCGATGGTTGCCTGGGCGACGGAGGTGCGTTCAGCACTGTGCTCGAAGGGCAGAGTTACCTGGGATGCTTCCAGGTGTGCGTCAATGCTCTTGCCGTAGGCGTCGGGGCCGTAGTGGCCGACGAAGTTGGTGGGGTGGCCGAGGCGGCGTGCGCCGACGGCTACGTTCATGGGCGATCCGCCGGGGTAGGCGCGGGTTTCTCCGTCGTGCTGGTGGACGACGTCTACGAGTGCTTCACCGATTACAGTCAACATGGTTTCAATTTTACCTATGTTTTCCCATGTCGTGGGGTGTGTTTTTGTGGGTATTTGAAGTGGTTTTGCTTTCCCTTCTGAGGGCTTGTGTTGGCTTGCCGTGTGGGTTCACAAACTGCCTTCTGTCTCTTCTGACTTTTAGCCTCAATATCGCTAATTTTGAGGGTCTGGAGGGGTTCACACGGGTTAGACTTAAACCGACGCCGGGTCTTAACGCCCGGCACGGTATTGACGCGACAGCATCGTCGCGCCTACCCTCCAACGACGAAGTTAGGAAGAAGGTCATACGTGACGACTGCAACCGCTACCTGGGTTAACCGTGAGGCTACCGCAGAGGAGCTGATCCCCCTCATCGGTAAGCTGCACCGCGAGAACGGTGTGGTGCTGAGCATTCACGGCCGCAGCCTGGTCAACAAGTCTGTCATTGAGCTGCTGAAGCTGCACGATTTCGTATCCCACATCGACGGTGCGCCCCTGAACCCCGCGCACTCCCTCGAGCTGGTTCGCGCCCTGGTTGAGCTGAACCTGGGCGCGTGCTCGATTAACATTGCTGCTCTGCACAAGGCACACCACGAGGCGGGCTCCCCCGAGCTGTCCATGTGGCTGCCCGAGCAGCTGGGTTCCTCCGTGAACCACCAGGGTGACCAGCCGAAGGAGCAGGACGTTGTGCTGTACGGCTTTGGTCGTATTGGTCGCCTGCTGGCTCGTATTCTGCTGGAGCGTTCCTCCTCGCCGCTGGGTTCTGGCCTGAACCTGCGCGCTGTTGTGGTGCGTAAGAACGGCGATAAGGACCTGGTCAAGCGCGCATCCCTGCTGGAGCGCGACTCTGTTCACGGCCCGTTCAAGGGCGTTATTGAGGTAGACGAAGAGAACAGCACCATCATCGCTAACGGTGTTCCGGTTCGCTTCATTTACTCCTCTGACCCGACCACTGTCGACTACACCGAGTACGGCATCAAGGACGCTCTGCTGGTGGACAACACCGGCCGCTGGCGCGACGTTCCGGGCCTTGAGCAGCACCTGAACCGCCCCGGCATTTCTCGTGTTCTGCTGACCGCTCCCGGTAAGGGCGACATGAAGAACATCGTGTTCGGCGTGAACGACAACGTCATCACCGATGAGGACAAGATCCTCTCCGCAGCATCCTGCACCACCAACGCGATTACTCCGGCACTGAAGGTTCTGGATGACGCATACGGTGTTGAGCGCGGCCACGTTGAGACCGTTCACGCATTCACCAACGATCAGAACCTGATCGACAACTTCCACAAGGGTGACCGCCGCGGTCGCTCCGCTGTGCTGAACATGGTCATCACCGAGACCGGTGCTGCAAAGGCTGTTTCGAAGGCTCTGCCGCAGCTGGAAGGCAAGCTGACCGGTAACGCGATCCGCGTTCCCACCCCGGACGTCTCCATGGCAATCCTGAACGTGAAGCTGACCAAGCCCGCAGGTTCCGCTGAGGAACTGAACGAGCTGTTCCGCCGCGAGTCCATTGACGGCGAGCTGCGCCGCCAGGTGGGCTACTCGGATTCCCCCGAGGCTGTTTCCACCGACTTCGTGGGTTCCCGCACCGCAGGTGTTGTGGACTCGCTGGCTACCGTGGTGACCGATGACTCCGCAATTGTCTACGTCTGGTACGACAACGAGTTTGGTTACTCCTGCCAGGTGATTCGCGTTCTGGAGCGCATGGGCGGCTACGACGTGCCCTCCTACCCCGCTAAGTAAGCTACCCCAGCTCATCTAGCACACATATAACAAACCCACCGGTACATATAGCCATTTGGCTATATTGCCGGTGGGTTTGTTTATGAGGTTATATGCGCAAATAAGGGGTGTCGCACAGAAGCTCAGAAGAGCTACGCGAGCGGTGAATTACGCCTTACGGCGGTACACCACACCCTGATGTGCCCGCAGCGTGAAGCTCAAGGGCACTGGGCGGTTTGCCGCATCCACCAGGCCGGAAGGAACCTTCACGGTCACATCCTTCGAGCCGGTGTTCAGGGCAGCCCAACCGCGCGTAAAGGCACGAGTCTGAGCGGTCTTCTGAGCGATAATGCCGCCGACCGGATCGCCCAGGTCGTAGGAAAGCTCCGGGGCGTGCGGGATCTCGTCGTAGGCGTCGTGGTGGGTTGCGCTGATGCCGGTGAAGGCGCCTCCACCAAACACCCAGAAGCCCGCCAAACCGTACAGGAAGTTCTCATCCGTACCGGTAATAGCAGCCTTGCGGTCGCTGAGCGGGGTACGCAGAATCGTCACCTTCTTCTGCGAGGCGGCGCTACGGCCACCCAGACCCGCAAAAGTAGTACCCAGGTTCACGTCGCCCGCCGAGCCGTTCGCAATCTCACGACCCTGCATCACGGCGTACGGCGAAGACAGGTAGTCGTTCGGACCCCAGCCGAGCCACACCTCCTCAAAGCCGCCACCGTAGGCGCTGTGACGCTCCCACTTGCCGTAACGCAGACGAGACTCAGCAATATTGGGCACCAGAATCTTGCCGATTTTATTCAGCTCAATACCGGCGTACGCGACCAGAAAATCCAGGTGCTCACGGATCTTCGTCATAGACTCCACACCCTGGATGGGCAAGTTCAGGTCGTAGTAGTCGTTCTCGATGTCGTTATCCGCCATGACCCCGTCGAAGGGTGAGTTACGCATTTCGCGCACCACAGCGTCCACCCACTGCCAACGGTAGTCGGCGTTCCACACCTGCATCTGGAAGTGCTTGGGGTAGCCCTTCCATTCGATACGGTCACCGTTGAGGCGGTGGGCGAAGAAATCCTTACCGGAGTTCGCCATCGATTGCGCCAGCGGGTAAGAGACACCCGAAGAATAGATCGGGCCGGGCTCATAAGAGCGGGTGGAGGACAGGCACTTGTACGCCAGCACCACCATTTGAGGTGCACGCTTCTTCAGGTAGCGTGCCGCGTCCAGTTCCCAGGGCTGCAGGATTGCGACAGAGTAGTTCTTGACCGCAAAATCGAGCTGCTGCTGGGTAATGGGCTTACCGCCGTAGCGGACCCAGGCACCAAATTTGCCGGGTCCGCCCAAGCGGGTGAGTTTATTCGCCATCGTACTCCGGGTCGAATTCGGGGGCGCGAGGGGGCAGCTTGCCCAGCTCGCGGTAGATCGTGTTGTAGCGGTCCATGACCAGTCGCAGCTGGAAGAAGCTGACGATACGGTCGTAGGCGTTCACACAGTAGCGTTCGTAGATGCTGGGCTCCTCCATGAGGGTGCGCAGCGCCGCCGCGAAGCCGTGAATATCGCCGGGGATGGTCAAGATACCGCAGTTACCGATTTCGTGGCCGTCGGGGGCGACCAGCACATCGTCGATGAGCTGGGACATACCGCCCACGTCGGTGCTGACCAGCGGGATGGACGCAGCCATCGCCTCGAGCGCCACAATCGGCTGACCCTCATTGTAGCTGGGCATGAGCAGCAGGTCGAAGCGGTCGAGCATCGCACGCACGTTCACGGTGCCGTGGAAGGTGATGTACTCGCCCATGTTGAGCTCTTCGATGGTGCGCAGGCACAGCTCGTAGTACTCGGGCAGGTGGTCCTTGGGGCCGAGCACGTCCAGGTGGAAGTTCACCAGACCCTGATCGCGCAGCACCGCGAGGGAGCGAATCAGGTCGGTCAGGCCCTTAATAGGCACCACGCGGGCGATGAACACGAAGCGCCACACGTGGCCGCGGCCCTCAGCGAGGATGCGGGCACGCGCCGACTGGCGGGCGTAGTAGGCTTCCGCCACGGACTCGATGAGCATACCGTTGGGCAGAATGATTGCGCGGTCCTTCTCGCCCGCGTTCATCTGGTCGATGGGCGCACCAATACCGCGTGCCTCTTCCAGTGCCTTGGGGTACAGGTAGGTTGCCATGTCGGCGCTGGGGTAGCAGAAGCGTCCCATTTCGACGAACCAGACGGACCAGGCACGCTCGTCGAGGGTGACCGGGCCCAGGCCGGGGTGCTCACGCTCCTCGTTGAGGAAGGCGTAGTCGGTGGTGACGGGCTTCGCCATGTTGCGCTCGAGCTTGGTGTTCACGGTGTCGCGAATGTACAGGTTGTGCTCGGTCAGCAGGAAGCTGGTGCCGTGGTCACGTGCGGCTGCGGCGGCGATGAGTGCCGCGTACCCGGTGGTGTGGGCGTGGTAGACGCGGGCGTGCGGCATCCGCTCGTGCAGGATCGCAAAGAGGATGGAGACGAAGTCGCGCACCTTCCAGAAGAGCTCACCGAAGGGCACCTCGGAGAAGAAGCCCAGACCCGCAATCGCCTGCATGAACTCGCGGGTTCCGAAGAGGCCGAAGAGGTTGTAGCTGCGGGTTGCGGGGTTGATGCCCTCGTCGTAGAGCTTCCAGAGGGGGTTTACGTCGCCGGCAATGAGGGCGCTGAAACCGTCCATGAGGCGCTGGGTGAGCGCCTGACGCTCCGCAAAGTTCATGCGCAGTGCGGAGGGGTCGCAGGCTTCCGCGAAGGCGTCGCGGTTGACTTCCAGGCTCAGGTACAGCACCTTGACCCACTTGACGTTCTCGGGCATGCCGTAGAGGTCTTCGTGGGGGGAGTTCTTATCCCAGGCGATGTGAATAATGCCGTAGGTCAGATCCGGGTTTTCGCAGACAATATCGTGCACCACCGCGGACACACCACCCTTGAGGTAGGGGTAGGTGGATTCCATGATGATGGCGACGTCAACGTCCGGGTATTCGGGGTCGCTGTAGTGGGGGCCGGGAGCCGGAAGCTGCAGCGGCGCGTAGTGGTTTCGGTACATCTGTTCAGTCATTGTCGTATGTATCTTTCGCGGACCGTGCGGTTCTTACCAGGCGAGGGCTCGACGCCAGAAGAGGGAGTACTCGGGGGCTGCCCACGCCTGACGGTAGACGCGGTAGCAGGCGAAGGCGAGCACTGCCTCGCCCGCGATGATGGGCAGGTAGCCGGTCTCGTTGGGCAGGATCATGAAGGAGATGAAGAGCAGCACGAGGTGCGCTGCGGAGAGCAGCTGCACGGTGACGTACATGGTCATGTACTCGATCTGGTAAACCAGCAGTGCCACTGCAACGAAGAGGAACGCCACGACCAGGCCGGAGAGCGCCAGCGGGTAGGACTGCGGCAGGAAGATAAACATCAGGATGCCGGTGACAATAGCGCTGGCGATGTAAATCAGCAGGGAGTTGCGGATAGCGCGGTTGGAGGTGCGCAGAGCCTTGGAGGACTCCTCCTGAACACCCTTGTAGGGCAGGCGGTCGAAGATGGTCCACAGGTGCTGGATGCTTGCGTTGACGCGGTCTGCTTCCACCACGAAGAAGTAGTTGTAGGCAATAACGCAGGGGATCAGGCTCAGGTAGATTGCCACGACGTTGATTTCGCCGCCGGTGACCAGGAAAAGCATGTACTTATCAGCCCAGATGATGGAGCCGGTGAAGAAGCCGCGCAGGGCGTCGAGCGCAATGTCCTTAATCGGGATGCGCGCGAAGTGCAGCAGGTGCACCAGGTCCTTACCGAGGCTCACCAACAGAATGAGCGAACCGGCCAGCGGCGGCAGGAACCAGATGATGGGGTAGCAGTACAGGGCAAGAGTGTAGCCAAGCCACGCGATGAACCAGATGATGCGGTTCTTCGCGAGGTTCGGGATGACCAGCAGCTGCGCGAATGCAATGTTGAGAACGCCCAGGACGAAGAACGCACCGAATGCAGTCGGGCTCCAGTGAAGGACGAGGGCGACCGGAATTGCGAAGAGCAGCACCAGCGGCATGGTCATGAAGAAGAGGTAGAGCCAGTTGCGGGTGAACGCGGTCAGGTCAGTAATGTCCTGGAACTGCGGTTCGGACATGCGTGCGCGTACGGCTCGTGCTTCGGCGCGCTTGAGCTGGTGCTCAAGGGTTTCAGCGTGAATACGCAGGCCTTCGCGGGCGTCCGCAATCTTCTTGTGCTCCATCTGGATAGCACGGTAAAGGGGCAGGCAGGCAGCCTGGCTGAGCCAAGGAACGGTAATGGACGCTGCCAGAATCACCTGGATCAGGGGTACACCATCGAGGTTGTACCGGTTAATGGTCGGGGTGACCATGGGGAAGACGGTGGTCAGCAGGGCGACCGGAGAGACGTAAAGCAGAAAGTTAATGAGGAGGCGCCATGCGCTGTTGCTTTTTTCCTCAGTACCGTGGTTGGTAGACAATCTTGCAGACTTTCAGTCGATAATCGTAAAGATTAGGGGCAGTGTGTTTGAACAGCACCGTGTGACGCGCCAGGGGAAAGAGTCGTCGTACCGAGAAGTGCCGGGTCCCCATGGCTTGCGCTGATGCCGCCGTGAATCAATATACGGCATATATCAACTAAAACCTTTGGTTTCCTTAACCCTCTACTTGATATTTGGAGGGATTTAGGACACACCCACATAATGTGCATCACACAAGAATGCAAAATACCTAGTGAGAGCAATATTCTATGCAATATACGCGGGGTGCAACAACCTTGATTTGGGTGCTCCACGCGAGGTGCTGACGCGCTGGCACACCGGCACAAGGTTCACCCAACCAAGGGATCCCCCCCCCCACACACACTACCTGTGCACGCACCATGTGTCCCTGCACAAAAGCATCCCGGCCCCCTCCCAACGGGAGGGAACCGGGATGCTCTAAGCGACCCTAACGGGCCTTAGCTATTTAGGATGCACTCGAGAGAGTACGCAGTGCCACGGACACTACAGCCAGACGCGGGTGACCGGTTGCGTCGGGAGCGGCCTCGCCAATCTCCTTCAGGATGCGGTCGATGTTGCCCACGCGGGTCGGGTGCTCCTCAATCCAGGTTGCCAGCGCCTGCTGTGCACCGTCCACGGTGGAGAAGTCGCCCTTCGCGCCCTCTGCCACGGACAGTGCCAGTTCTGCAGCAGTCTCGTAGAGGCTGCCGCGCATTGCCTGGCGTGCCAGAATCTCCCAGCGGTCGCTGCGGGGCAGCTCGGTGATGAGGCCGAGCAGTTCATCCACCTTGAAGCGGTCGTAGGTTGCGAAGTAGACCGGTGCCAGCGAAGCTGCCTCGAAGTCGTGGTCGCGTGCCGAACGAATGACGTCCAGCAGGGCGTAGCCCTCGAAGCCGCGAATCCAGATGACGATGAGCTCCTCGGGCAGGCCCCATGCCTCGCCTGCGTCGCGCTTTGCACGAACACGCTCACGGGAGGTGCCGGAGAGGTACTCGGGCAGGTTGTGGCGCATCTCGACGACGGATCCGAAGGTCTCCAGCAGCTCAGAGATGCTGGTGCCAGCAACCACGCCACGCTCGGTGATGAACCAGCGGACTGCACGATCCAGAACGCGCTGGTTGTCGCGCAGAACGGTGAACCATGCATCCAGCGGGGTCTTCGGGGGCAGTTCGCGGTGCAGCTTAGCTGCAGTGCCCAGCTCGAAGAGCTCACGAGCGACGATGAAGGCACGTGCGACGGAATCGATACCGACGTTGAACTCCTCCATCACGCGGTATGCGAAGGTGATACCGCCGATGTTGACCAGCTCGTTAGCGACGCGGGTGCAGATGATTTCCTTGCGCAGCGGGTGCGAGTCCAGGTGCTGACCGAAGCGCTCAACCAGTGCTGCCGGGAAGTAGCTACGCAGAACGCCTTCCAGGTAGGGGTCGTCCGCGAAGTCGGTCTGCTCCAGTGCGTGGGTGAGGTAAATCTTCACGTACGCAGCCAGAACGGACAGCTCGGGACGGGTCAGGCGGTCGCCGGTGGTCTCCAGGCGTGCATCCAGCTCCTCGTCGGTGGGCAGGAACTCGACGGCGCGGTTCAGGCCGGCGTGCTCTTCCAGGTCGTGCATGAGGCGCTTGTACAGGTTGGTGCCCAGGAAGGAACCATGGAACTCACCCTGCAGCAGAACGTTCTGCTCAACGTTGGTCTCGAGGACCTTGCCGCCGACCTCGTCCTGCAGGGACTCGATGAAGGAAGCACGCTCTTCAACGGGCAGTTCGCCGCGTGCCACGAGGCGGTCCACCAGAATCTTGATGTTGACCTCGCGGTCACTGGTTTCCACACCTGCGGAGTTGTCGATTGCGTCGGTGTTGAGGATAACGCCGTTGAGCGCAGCCTCAATACGGCCCAGCTGGGTGAAGCCGAGGTTACCACCCTCGCCAACAATCTTGGCGCGCAGGTCCTTGCCGTTGACGCGCAGTGCGTCGTTAGCCTTATCGCCAACCTGTGCGTTGGTCTCGGTGGAAGCCTTCACGTAGGTACCGATACCGCCGTTGTAAATCAGGTCGACCGGTGCCTTGAGGATGGCAGAAATCAGCTCGGTCGGTGCCAGCTCGGTGACGGACTCGTCCAGGCCCAGAACCTCGCGCACCTCGGGGGTGATCTCAATGGACTTCAGGCCGCGAGAGTACACGCCACCACCGGCGGAAATCAGGTCGCGGTTGTAGTCCTGCCAGGAGGAACGGGGCAGGTTGTACAGGCGCTGACGCTCGTCGAAGGACACTGCCGCGTTGGGGTTCGGATCCAGGAAGATGTCGCGGTGGTCGAATGCTGCGACCAGGCGGGTTGCCTTGGAGCGGAGCAGACCGTTACCGAACACGTCACCGGACATGTCGCCGATGCCGACTGCGGTGAACTCTTCGGTCTGAGCGTCGTGGCCCAGCTCAGCGAAGTGACGCTTGACGGACTCCCATGCACCACGTGCGGTGATGCCCATTGCCTTGTGGTCGTAGCCGACGGAGCCGCCGGATGCGAAGGCGTCGCCCAGCCAGAAGCCGCGCTCCAGGCTGATTGCATTTGCGGTGTCGGAGAATGCTGCGGTGCCCTTATCCGCTGCAACGACCAGGTAGTAGTCGTCAGCGTCGCGTGCCACAACACCCTCGGGGCGGACAACGGTCTCGGAGCCGTCGGTGCCCACCGCAAGGTTGTCGGTGACGTCCAGCAGGGAGCCGATGAAGACCTTGTAGGACTCGCGACCCTCGGTGATCCATGCGTCACGATCCACTGCGGGGTCGGGCAGCTGCTTGGGGTAGAAGCCACCCTTCGCGCCGGTGGGGATGATGACGGCGTTCTTCACCATCTGTGCCTTGACCAGGCCCAGAACCTCGGTGCGGAAGTCGTCACGGCGATCCGACCAGCGCAGGCCACCACGTGCGACGCTACCGAAGCGCAGGTGAACACCCTCAACGCGCGGGGAGTAGACGAAAATCTCGAACTTGGGGCGGGGCAGGGGTGCGAAGTCAATCTCCTGCGGTGCCACCTTGAACGCGAGTGCGGGGCGGTCAGCAAGGTATGCGTTGGTGCGCAGGATAGCGCGGATAACCTTGCCGAGGGAACGCAGGTAGCGGTCAGCGTCCAGGGTGGGGATCTGGTTCAGTTCCTCAACCAGGGCTGCTTCGATTTCGTCACGGCGTGCGTTGCGCTGCTCATCGTTGAGACCGTTGTTCGGGTCGAAGCTGACCTCGAAGAACTCGACCAGGTGCTTGGTGATGGCCGGGTTTGCGAGCAGGGTGTTCGACATGAAGGACGGGGTGTAGCCCAGGCCCAGCTGAATCAGGTAGTGGTTCAGGGCACGGAACAGACGTACTTCCTGCCAGGTCAGGCCCTCAGCCAGGATCAGGCGGTCCAGGGTATCGGACTCGCGCTCACCGAGCAGGTAAGCGTTCAGGGCATCCTCGTACAGGGAAGCCACAGCGTTTGCGTCCACGCCCTCGGGGAATTCAACTCCGAAGTCGTAGAGGTAGCCGTAGTCTTCGCCATCCTCAGGCTTGAACTCGTAGGGCTTCTGATCAACAACGACCAGACCCATATTCTGCATAACCGGCAGAAGCTCGGTGAGGGTGTGAGGTGCGGACAGGTAGGTCTTCAGTCGGGTGGTGTTGGCTTCGCCGGCTTCAACCTTGATTGCGGCGGGCTTCTGGCCCGAGAGAGATTCAAGAATCACGATATCCTCGATTGCTTGTTCTACTGTGTAATCGGCTCGGTAGGCTGCACTAGTCGCATCTGCCCAGGCTGATGCGAGTCGGCGGCCTGCCGCTCCGGGTTTCCATGCCTCAATAGCAGCTGCGGTTGCTTCCACCCAGGAGCGGGCGGCTTCTTGCAGTCGCTTTTCGAGAGCTTGATGATCCGTCTTCGGCACATCGTTGGGGTTGGTGAGCCGAATGCGGAAAAATAGGCGCGCCAACGATGAGGAGGACAGGTACACCTCATGGTCGATGGCACTAAGATCAAATTCCTGTTGGAACACCCGCTGGATACGGGAACACACGTTCGTGTTGTAGCGATCCCGAGGCAGGTACACCACGGCGGAAATAAACCGGTTGAACCGGTCAGCGCGCAGGAACAGGCGGGTCTTGCGGCGCTCCTCCAGACCCATGATGCCGCCGAACGTATCGGTCAGATCATTAGCGGAAGCGTGCAGCAGCTCCAGGCGCGGGTAATCCTCCAAGGCACCCAGAAGCGCCTTGTCAGAGTAAGAACCGGGGTGGTAGCCGAGGCGTCGGCGCACCATCGCGATACGCTCACGCACCAGCGGAGTCTCAATAGCGGGCAGTGCGTACGACTGACGGGTGAACAGACCCAGAATGACGTACTCACCAATCACGCGACCGTTCAGGTCGAAGCGGCGCACACCAATGTAGTCCAGGTAGTCGTTCCGTGCGACGGTGGAGCGGGAATTCGCCTTCGTGATGTACAGGGGGCGCGGGAATAGGGCACGCTCCAAGGTCTCGCCCGAAAGGGGGATGCGGCTCTTACCCTCCGTAGTGCGCAGAATACCGAGCGCCGAACCGGGGCGGTCCACCAGAGAAATAGCGCCGGAGGTGCCATCCAGCACGCGCTCCTTAACGCCCATGAACACGAAGTTACCGCGGGTCAGCCAGCGCAGGAAGTCCTGTGCCACCTCCACACGGGAGGCAGGCTCCACACCGCGCGGGTTGGCGGCATAGGATTCCTCGCCGTGACCCAGGGTTGCGCCGCGCAGGTCGTACATGGACTGCGCCAGGTCGAAAACGCGGGCGACCATGGCATCCAGGTCGGTGTGACAGGCGCGAACATCAGCGAGGACGCGCTCAACTTCCTTCTCGCAGCGGCGCTGCTCTTCCTCAGTGAGGTAGCGGGTCAGGCGAACCGCAATCCAGGCTTCAATAGCGACAGTGGTACCCGCCGGGGCGTTCTCGCTGAGCTTGAGGGAGGGCACGCCAAGAGTGGCGGTATCGCCACTGGCAAGGTTGCCGCGCATGCCGGTGCCGCGCAGGCTCAGAAGGGTACCGTCCGGGCCGCGTTCAGCGAGGAAGGTAGGGTGAAGAATGGTGACGAAACCACCAAAGTGCGTGGCAAGGCATGCGGTCAGGGAGCTGACGATGTGCGGCATGTCGTCGGTCGCGACGTACAGGGTGGTGTTGTACTCGTCGTTGCGTGCGGCAACGACAGGGGTCTTGGGCAGGCGGATTTGAGCCAGCGCACGGTGGGTGCGAGCCAAATCCTCTAACTCTGCCGGGGTGAACTCTTCACGCTCATCTTCGGGGCTGTTCAGGAAATACTGCTCGACCCATGCATCGGCGCCAGCGAAGTGTGCCATAGCCTTGTCAGTCATTGACAATCTATCCTCCGAATATCGGTATCACTTCACTGTGACGGTGTCTGTGTGGTCTCATGTGCGCGCCGTGGCGCGCGAGCACTTATACCAAGCTTATACCTTCGAGGTGTTTCTGTCAGACATATCGCTCTTGTGGGCGTAGAAATTATTTTTATCTTCTTCCCAACTCCAGCGCGCATTTGGTACGGGTTCAAGAAAGTAGGTGCATCTTACGAGGCGGACACGTACAGTGAAACTATGAGTTTGCGTACTGAATCTTTCCTGGTGGGCCTCATTGGTGACGGCATCACCTCCTCCCTGACCCCTCCCATGCATGAGGCGGAGGCGGATGCGCACGGGGTGCGCTACCTGTACCGCCCCGTCGACCTGGACGCCCTGAACCTGGATGGCGCCTCTGCCCCGGCACTTCTGGATGCGGCGGCACTGCTCGGCTTCAACGCTTTCAACATCACGCACCCCTGCAAGCAGTCGGTCATGGAGCACCTGCACGAACTGTCGGATGCGGCACGCGCCCTGGGCGCGGTCAATTGCGTGGTGATTGGCGAGGATGGCAGCTTCTACGGCGATAACACGGACTACTCCGGGTTCATTGCGGGATTGAAGCGCGGCCTGCCGCAGGTTGCGGAGGATCCGGCGCGACTGGAGCACGTGGCGCAGCTGGGTGCTGGCGGTGCCGGTAGCGCCACGGCGTACGCACTGTGCCGCCTGGGGGTGCGCCGCCTGAGTCTCTTTGAGCGTGACGCAGCGAAGGCGCAGGGTCTTGCGGAGCAGCTGGGTGGGCTCTTCCCGCAGACCCGAATCGAGGTGCTGAGCGACGACGAGCGCCTCATTGAAGCTCTACTGGAAGCTCAGGGTTTGGTGAATGCAACCCCGGTGGGTATGCACGTGCATCCGGGTATGCCGTTGAGCGAGTCGGCACTGAGCGCCGGGGTGTTGCGTGAGGGCCTGTGGGTTGCGGACGTCATCTACCTGCCGCAGGAAACACAGCTGGTGCGCGCGGCGCGTGCCGCCGGTTGCGAGGTGCTGACGGGTGGCTACATGGCGGTCGGTCAGGCGGTGGATGCGTTCCGCCTCTTCACCGGACTGGAACCGAATGCCGAGCGCATGGCGGCGCATTTTGAGGCGCTGATCGCGGCTCAGCAGGGGGTTTAGAAAGTTAAACACGCAGGTGGGGCTGGATAGCTAACTATCCAACCCCACCTGCTTTTATTCTATATTCAGAATATATTCTGCGGGTTATGCATCCAGCTCAGCCAGGGACTTCTTGTAACCCTCACGAGCCGTTAGGGCGCCCAACGCCACGAGCACGCACATGGCAACCGTGAACACAGCGGGCAGCACCGCGTTATGCAGGTCAGCACCGGCGAGGCTGGTCGCCACGGCGGGGGTGACGCCTCCAGAAATTGCGAAGCCAATCTGGGTACCCAGCGCCAGGCCGGTCACGCGCACGCGAGTCGGGAACATCTCCGCATAGAAGGCGGGCCACACGCCGTTCGCCATGGAGTACAGCGCACCGTGCATGAGCACGCCGTAGGCGAAGATACCCACCCAGTTACCCTCGGTAATCGCGCCGAGGTACGGGAACATCACCAGGGACGAAGCAACCGCACCGGTAATGAACACGGGCTTACGACCGATCCGGTCGGCAAGCATGGCGGCGAGCGGAATCGCAATCAGGCCGAGAGTGTTGGAGGCGACCGGCACCAGCAGCATGGTGCTGCGGTCAAGGCCGTAACCCTTGGTGGCGAAGGAAAGCGCGAAGGTCGTGAAGACCATGTTCACGGTGTTGACCATGGCGCACACGGCAATAGTGAGTACGGCGCGCTTGTAGTGCTTGAAGACCAGCATGAGCGGGGACTCGGTGAGCTTTTCGCGCTGCAGGTAGGCGGGCGGCTCGGAGAGGGTGCGGCGAATCAGCCAGGCGGTCACCACCACAAAGGCGGAGAGCCAGAAGGGTACGCGCCAGCCCCAGCTGAGCAGGTGCTCATCCGGCAGGGCGGCGAAGGGAATGAACACGGCGGTTGCCAGTAGCGAGCCGAACTGGGTGCCTTGCAGGGTCCAGCTGGTCGTGAAGGCGCGCTGATGCTCGTTGGCGTGCTCCAGGGAGATGGAGATGGAGCTTGCCTGCTCACCGGCAGCGGAGAGGCCCTGAATCATGCGGCAGATGACCAGCAGGGTGGGGGCGAGGATACCCGCCTCGCTGTAGGTCGGCAGGCAACCGATTGCGAAGGTGGCAAAGCCCATCAGGAAGAGCGTGAGCATCAGGACGAATCGGCGGCCGTAGCGGTCACCGAGGGGTCCAACGATCATGGCGCCGAAGGGGCGCACAACGTAGGCGATGCCCACAACCACCATGGACTTGAGGATGCCGATGGCGGCGGTGTCTTCGGGGAAGAAGATGCGGTTGAGCACGATGGCCGCGGCGGTGCCGTAGACGGCGAAGTCGTAGTATTCGAGGGCGGAACCTATCCAGCTGGCGAGGGCGGCTCGTCGTGGTGATCGGGCGGGCGCGTCGGTGCGTCGGCTCATGGGTGGCTCCTTCGGTGCTATACCCGTTGGGAGGGGCGGGGCCGCGGTGTGGGCGGCCCGTGCGGTCTGTCAATGTGCCCTTCCAGTGTAGGGAGCGCCCCACCCATTTTCCATAGGGTTACCTAAGTTCCCAAGGTTTGAAGTAGGTAGAAACACGGAGACCGAGTGAACAATAAAGAAATTTGTAATTTCAAAAATACGCGACAGGACTTTCGCATCCCAACTCACGTAAAGTGAATATCACCTCGGCAGGAGTGTGCCTACCGAGCAGTCACGCCGACCAAGATAAAGCTGGTCGGCGTTTTTAGTGTCCAATTCATTTGCGGTAGCCCCGAACTATGAACTTCCCGGGAGGTTCATAGTGCGGGGCTACCGCCTTTCCGAAAGGATTTTATTATGTCCAAGATTGATCAGGCGATTGCATGGATGGAGCAGCGTAAGGGCAAGGTGACCTATTCGATGGATTATCGAACTGGCCCGCATTCTTACGATTGTTCTTCGGCTGTCTATTCGGCCCTGCATGAGGCGGGACTTCTTCCGAAGAGTACGGGACTTGGTAGTACAGAGTCTCTGTTTAATGATTTGGAGAAGTACGGCTGGACTCAGGTTCGACCGGATGCATCGGGTAATTACCCGGCACGACGTGGCGACGTGTTTATTTGGGGTCGCCGTGGATACACCAACGGTGCAGCTGGCCACACCGGCATTTTCTATGATGACCACGACACGATTATCCATTGCAACGCTGGCCATAATGGTATTTCTATCAATCCGCACGACACGATTTGGTCGTACAACGGTGGTCCCGCAATCACGATTTATCGTCCCCCGGCAGAAGTAAACGAAGAAGAGGTTATCTATCGCGCAACGAAGAATGCGATGAATGCAATTTTTGATGAGCCTTTTGTTCGCCAGGGCGACCTCGCTAAGGCTCGCTATGGCAATGCCACTGTCGGCTTGCGCGGTGTCATCCATTGGTTTGATACTTCTATGATCCGTCTGGAGACCAGCCTGAAGGAGCTGGAGAATGCAATCCGAGCTCTCTAATGCATAGAGCCTCATAGATATATAACTATCAAAACTTGTTTTGGGTAGGGTCCATGGACCCTACCCAAAACAAGTTAAATTCTCATATATAACACACTCAACCACCAGCATACTTTCACTTTGTGAATCATTTTAGTAAAAATAAACTTCTAAGAGTTGAATTTCAATTAAATACAAAAAATATTTATTAAATGTTACCCCCCCCCCTCGATGAATATTAAAAGCTAATTTACGTCTTTTATAAACATCGGATTAATCTTCTGCTAGGTCTTGATTCCAAGGAGGACTCATGAAGTACCCATCCCGGCTATGCAAAGGATGCCACGAGCCGACAGACACATATCGTGCTGGTTGCCGCACATGCCAAGCACGGCATAGGGCGATACGCCTCCACAAGAATCCCCGCATATCATCGGGACAACCTATTTGTCCTAGATGTTGGAGAACCGCTGGCATCTCCCTTCCAGCCAGTAGTATCCAACCTGAAAATTACGGACAACGCATCGCAATAGAGAATCAGTGGAATCCCATCTATTCCATCTGCCGTGCATGTATCCACGCACCAGAGGGTACCGTCCCTCTTGATTCACCGCGGGTCTACCTTCCTATCAACCCTCGAGCTCGACGAACTTCAAAGCAGCGAATTTACCCTTCGCGAGCAAATCCGGTTCTTTTTCTTGCGCTTTCTCATTGCACGCGTTGTGAGAAGCCAATAGATGCGGATTCTCGACATGCCGGGCACCCCTTATGCCGCAAGCACTACCGGCAACTGAAGCGACAGAATGCGCACCAGGATACTGAAGCTCCAATCGGCAAGAAGAGCGGACAGGATGAATGGGTCGTTCATGATACTGGCCTAGCGTCATTCCTACGCGCACGGAGAAAACGCCTGTCACACGCTTCAGCTTCGCTGCCAAGAAGCAGAAGCAGGACAACTCTTTGTAGAGCCAACACTATGGTTCACACACCTTCCGCACTGTAGCGGATATCAATAATTCACTCATTTAGCAGAGAGGCTACATCATATGGCTACCATTTCGTCTGGCGAGCAACTGCAGCAGCATCTAATCGCTCTAACTGTGGGCACGCCAGTGAAGGACGCAGACCGTCAATGTCTGCACCGCGCAAAGTTCCGTATTCCACGCCATCAGGCATTATTGGATGAGCTGGCAGATTATGTCGCCGGTGGTTCGCGTACCGGAGGAGCATCTAGCGCCAGCCGCTTTGGATGTCGCATACCTATTTCTGCTAATGCGTTAGAAATTCAAGAGTCTATTCGTTCCGTTGTAATGCCCTCATTCCCAGGTGCACCGCTGAAAAATCAGGTTTCTGCGTGGATTCGCAATCACCTACATCAGGAGCTTCATGATGAGGCGTTAGCAACGACGACCAGTTGGATTCGGGCCATTGTTGCGTTGCGCCATCCCAGTCATGATTTGCAGGGATTTTGTCCTAACTGCGGGGAGCAGGAAGTCATGAAAACAAGCTGCGACGGCTCAACATCAATACGCCGATCTGCACTGTATTACACCGCTGAAAGGGCGTCTTGTCGTTCTTGCTCTGCTGTGTGGGAAGGGTTGGAAGGTATGAAGGCCTTAGCCCTATTACTTCATAGCCAGGACTGATACCGTCCGTATTAAACTTCTGCCTGTGAAAATAGGTAACCGTTCCAGTAGGATTACATCATTTTCCCGGGCAGATAAAGCTACCGCAGGAAGCTGTTCTTTATCTGCTGTAGTTCACCCCGTCAGGTTTATCCTGGCGGGGTTTTCTGTTAAACCGCAGCTATCATAGCTGCCCAACCGCCAAGGAGATTATCATGGCACCTATTTCTGAAAATACTGCATACCAGGCAGCTCATCGAGCTCTGACTGATGTGTATGATGCGCCTTTTGTGCGTGAAGGCGACCCTGCCGTACAGCGCTTCGGTCAGGCAAAAGTCAGCACTCGAGCTATCGTGGAATGGTTCGATGAGAATATGCTACGTCTTCACAAGCAAATTGCGGATTTGGAGAACCTCGTGAAGTCGAAGCGTCGTGCTTAGGCATCGTCCGGGGTGGCGTAAGCAACTCTATGCAGTGATTCCAGCAGCCACTGCTGTTCTACAAACCTACGGCATTCTATCGCAGGAGCAGGCTAGTGTGTGGGCTGGTCTCGCGATAGCCCTTTGGGGGTTGTGGATGGCATGGGTGAATACTGACCACAGTAGATGCCCTCCTACGCGACGGATGAAGCATCCAGCCAATTCACCACAGCATAAGGTTACTTTGTATAACCCGGAGACCTAGAGGTTCTTCACTCTACTAGAAATGAGGGGTTGAGCATAACTATTTGTTTGCTCAACCCCTCATCATTTATTTATCAATATTCTCCATCTCAGCGTTGCCGCTACTCGACACAGAACGCGCATGCCACACCATCGCAACCACATGTACTAGCAGGCCAAGCGTCGGCCCCGCATACAGGGCAAGAAGAGTGCGAGTCAGAAGAGGCAACGGCGACACCGCCACCACACAAGCAACCGCAGCCGCCAGCACCCAACCAGCCACATACGAACGGTGCATATTCAATGCAATCACCAGCGACCCTGACAGCACCAGAAGCGCCAGGAAAGCAGAAGCAAACACCAGAAGTGCAAGCACCGGAGAAGTCACCACCTGAGCGTATGCTTCAACCTCTGAAGGCTTCGGCGGATAAAGCAGACCAAACAGCCACGGCCCCAGCACGTAAGCCGCCGCAGCGCCCACAAGACCCACACCCAACAGTGCACCAGCAGGCTTCGCAAAAGCACGCAACGGATGATTCTGTTGCTTCAAGAAAGCAGACACCGCCACGCCCTGAAAAGCCTGCAAAGGAATCATAATCGGCGAGCGCGTAATCGAAATCGCCAGAATCAGAACCGCCAAAATAACCTGTTGTAGCGGGTCGTTTGAATCGATGCTAACGTTCAGCAGAAGCGGCAAGCCCATCATAAGAACCGCATTAGCAGTCGACGACCCCATCGACAGCGTGTAGTTATACAGCAGACGGCCCGAGGAAACATCCGCACGAGAGCTAAAAACTCGCCGAGCTTCTGGAAGCAGAAGCACCATCAGCAGCCACAGAAGTACCGGAGAAACCGCTGCGGCTTCAAGACCGATGAGATGTGCAGAGACCAGACCGACCGCACAGATAGCTACGATACGCCAAATAGCGTCGAACCCCGACACACTCGCGAAGAGGTACCAGCTTTCCTGGCCAGCAGACGCACCATAGAGAGTCATGTGCATGGCGTAGAGGGCCACACCGGCACTCAGGAGCAGCACACCGCTAAACCCACTCAAAGGAATCTGGGCAGGAGCCCACAGAGGGCTCGTCACTAAGGTCAACCCGCCCACAACAAGACCCACTAGAGCACCCACGGGTGCAATACGTGCACCAGTTTTACCGTCGCGGCGTGCAGTACCCACAGCGCGGGTAGCTTCCTGCTGGATACCTACCACCACACCGTAGAGGGCAAAAAGAAGCGACCAGAAGAGAAGGAACTCCGTCAGGCTTTCGCCCTCCAGAAACCGTTTCACCACAACGGTAATTCCTAGAGAAGATAGTGCAGCTAAACCGGACGATCCCAAAATTGCCATCGAATGACCACGAGTCATTTTCTTCGGCTGGGACTCTGCCGATGATTCCACGCTATCTCCGTTCTCTACTGGTCGCACCTATAGAATTGAAGTCTTTACTTTACGACGTGCTCGGCAAGGTTCTTAACACCCTGCCACTTCTTCGCCAGAGCCGCCTTCGGTAGCAGAGTCAGCGCGTGAGCACGCGAAGAGAAGCGAATACGAGCCACGCGGGCAGCCTTCGTCCAACCCAGGGCAGTCATCTCTTCAACCATGGTGTTGTAGTAGCGGCGCTCCTCCTCAAAGCGGGTACCCTCAAGGGCGCGCCAAGACGAGTCAGAACCACCGTGACGGCGGTACATGAACGCAATCTGCGGGTCGTAGTACAGGGAGCCGCCGCGCATCGTAATGTCGAGAATCAGCGCCATGTCCTGGATAACGTTCAGGCCCTCACGGAAGCCGGTGCCCACGATAGCGTCCTTACGCCAACCCAGGGACGGGAAGTAGAACCACGCGCCGCGCAGCAGGGAGGTAGCCAGCTCCTCACCCTGCAGAACAGCCTCACCCTTGGGACGGTAGAACGCCTTAGTCTGCTCCACCAGAGTGTTCGACAGGCCGTTGTTCTCATCAATCACGACCACGCCGGGCTGGAAAATGGACGCCTCGGGGTGCTTAGCCGCTGCATCCACGAGCCACTGCACGTAGTTGGGGAGCATGACGTCGTCAGCACCCATGACGGTGACCAGTTCGTTCTCCACGAAGGTCAGGCACTTGCGGTAGTTCGCGTTCGCACCCAGGTTGGTTTCATTACGCATGTAGGTGATGCGCTCGTCCTTCAGCGACTCGAACCAGCCAGGAATCGAGTCGTCCGGGTAGCCGTCATCGACAACAATCAGGCGCCAGTCCGGGTTGGTCTGACCGACCACAGACAGTACAGCCTGCTTCATCATGGCGACGTCGCCGTAGTAGGGGAACAGAATATCAACGGTCATAAGGTATTACTCCAGGTCAAAGGGGTAAAAAATACTAAAAGAAAATTATGGTTCCTACTGCTCGCCCCGTGCAGAGGATTTACGGCCTAAGCCAGATGCACCCTCCGGCTGCTCCTGAAGCGCCTTCAAAATGGCGACTTCCTCAGCCAGGATACGGGTCTTCTCCGACAGGCGCGACAGCTCCAGGGTCAGGTGAATACTGACGCCCATGAGCAAAAGAATCGACAGCAGGAACAACAGATTCACCGGCAGGGCAACACCCACAAAGTCCGCCACACCGTTTAGCAGACTCGGGAAAGCGCCCAGCACGATAATGACCGCGCCGATAATCAGCCACAGGGCGGCGTACCGCTCCTTCATGCGCTGGTGACGCACCTGCACAATCACAAAGGCACACACCAGTACGGACAGAATGAGGAAAAAAACACTCGCGCTCATGATTACTTCTCCTCGGGGCGGCGGCTCACCGAAATGCCGTAGGCAAACAGTGAACGAACCAGATAGACAGCAGACTTCAGCGGACCGGAGGAGGGGGTACCTCCCTGACGTTCACGCATATTCACCGGCACCTGACGCACCTTCAAGCCATTGTTAATAGCCATGGCGGTGATGTCGATTGTGTCGCCCAAATATTCGGCGGGCAGGTTGCGGCAGTAGAAGTCGATGCCGCGGCGGTTAGCAATCTTAAAGCCGCTGGTCACGTCCGTGAACGGGGTGCCCGCCGAGCGGGTGAACAGGAACGATAGCAGGCCCATCGCCCACTTGCGTGGACCTGACACCTCATAGTCGGCAGCCCCCTCCGCAAAGCGGGAACCAATTACAATATCGTAGTCCTTGATTGCCTCAATCAGCGTGGGGATACTTTCGGGGTGGTGCTGACCATCCGAATCCACCTGCATGGCGTAGTCGTAACCCATGCGCTGCGCGTACTTGTAGCCGGTGCGCATGGCGGCACCCACGCCCATGTTGTAGGGCAGGTCAATCACAAAAGCACCCGCCTCACGAGCCACAGCGGAGGTGTTGTCGGTGGAGCCATCATTGACCACCACCAGGTCCACGAAGGGCACCGTCTCCTGCAGCTCAGTAATAGTGCCGGGCAGTGCTTCTTCCTCGTTCCAGGCGGGCATAATCACCAGCGTACGAGGATACGTGCGGGGGGTAAGAGGCGATGTGGGAGAACCCATAGGGCAGCTACCCCTCCTAACGAATGTGTCTTACCGTGCGTGTGAAAGCCGGCATGCCCTAGTAGACATACCGACTTTCATCATATCAGTGGTTCCGCAGTATCTCAGATTTAGCGCCAGAATGCAGACCACTGCACGAATTTCTGCAGATGCGTGCACCCCCGTAGGAGCGCTGAGGCACCGTTTAGTTATCGCATTAGTTATCGCACGCGCTAATACGGTACAGAGTCATCGGACCCGAGGAGTACACCGGAGTCAGAACATCCGTATCGATAGCAGCCACGAGGCCGTCGTAGTTTTTCTGGGCGTCCGGGCCGAAGTTCAGCTGGTTCTCCAGGTGAACGTACCAGTGGGCCTTGTACTCGTTCACTTCGCGGCACACCTCCGGGTTTGTACGAGCGTCCTTGAGGTTGTGCATAATCGCCGAGTACTTGGGTGAGGTCTCAAACTCGAAGTGGTATCCCGTCAGGTGACGATCCGCCAGCGCGTAAATATAGGCGCTACCGTCCCAGGGGTTATTCACGATCACATCGTCCTTCGGTACGATCTTCGGGATTTCATTAATGACGTTCATCTCGTCCTGATTCAACACCACAGAGGTCGGGGTCACTCGGTATTCCTGCGATACCGCCAGAGTTGTCTCCTGTACCGAGGGTACACGCGAGGATAGGCCCGCAACCGCGAGCACCAGCACCATGGCGGCACCCATCATTGCCGGGGCAACCTTCGCGTGCTTCTCACGCGGAATATAGTGCATGATGCGTACGAAGATGCCCTCCACGGCACCACCCAGGCCGATACCGGCCAGGACTACTGAGGGGAATACCACCAGCGCCGCCAGACGGAAGTGGTCGGTGTACCAGGGAGCAACCATCAACAAGCGGAACTCACCGCGCGGCACCGAGGCGGATACAATCCACAGGTAACCAATCAGCACCCAGCTGGCAATCAGCCACAGGTTACGGCGCTTGTACAGTAGGTACCCCGCGCCCCACAGAGCCAGGAAACCCGCCAAGTAGGAGGGATTAAACTTATCACCCAGCTGATTACCATTCTCCAGGCCCAGGAAGAGGAACTGATAGAGGGCCTCACCCTCGGTCAGAATCGGCGACCAAGTATTACTTGCAAACTCAGCGGGACGTAATACACGCCAGGCCCCTACACAACCAACCAGGAAAGCCAGTAGCAGGATGGAACCCACCCATTTCTGTCGAGCAATCAACTCATGCGAACGCAGGACCTGCGCCACACCAGCCAGTAGCAGGGGTACAGCAAAGGCTGCGGCAGAAACCACCGCATTCGGATGCACCAGCGCCAGACCCGCAAGACCCACCAGGGAGGCTAAACCCAGCGATAGGGATGCCGAATACTCGCGGCGTACCATCACCTGTACCAGGTACACCATGAGTGCCACAAATGAAGGTAGCAGGGCATAGCCCAGCAGGTTCGGGAAAAGCACACCCCAGCGCAGTAGCAGGCCCGGGAAAGCCGCAAAACCGCAAATCATCGCCGGAATAGCTAGGGCCTGCAGGCGGCGCAGCTTCGGGATGCTCAGGCTCAGCGCAACCAGCGAGCAGGGCCACAAAATGCCGGAAGCCAGTAGCACGGTCACAATGGTGGCAGTCGCAATACTCGTACCCGTGGTGCTATAAATCAGGGACACAAAATCGTGCCAACCCGCCGGGTAGAACGTCGGCTCCTGGTTCGCAGCAGCGACTGCTCCAAGGGTCAGGCTCGAGGCGTCCCCGTGCTCCTGAATCCAGCGGATTGCATTCATATGGAATGAGTTATCCAGGCTCTGCGAGAACGCCTCAGGCCCGTAGACCATGTCCTCGGTCATGTGCAGCACCAGGAATCCGCCTAACACAGCACCCACCACCGGCCATGCCACAGGAACATCATTACCCGGCCACGAGGCAGACGCCAGAGCAGGCCAGCGGCGGCCCACCAGGTGCATCACACCCGCGGCGGCAGCCACCAGCACGGCGGCAACCGGCACGAAAGAAATCAGGCTCCACGGAATACCGGTCTTACCCAGCACAATCGCGGAAACAGCCACCAAAGCGAAGGACAGCAGCGGCGCATAAAAAACGCGCAGACGTGCGGGAACACGCAGCGCCCAGCCCATTGCATAGCCGGGGCCAAAAGCCAACACGACCGCAAAAAGTAGCAGCGGAATAGTTGCCAACCAGCTCATTAACCCTCTTCTCCCCACAGTTCACGCACCGGAAAACCCCTCAAATACGGGGTGCGGTGCGCTTTCGCGTACCAAGCAAGGATACCTTAGCGCCCTCTTCACCCCCGCGAAACCCCGCGGAAGAGAGAGGGACAGCACCCAAAACCAAGCGTTCCGCACCTTTCACGGGGCACCCAGTGGAACACCTCCCGGAAGCCCCCAAACAGCGAAGAATATGACGTAATATTTCGCGCCCTATGTCATGAAAGGTGCACCTAAGAAACATAGGGCAATAAATAAGGTGTTCAGCACCCATTAGCTTTACCCTGAAACATATCTCCCCTTAACAAAGGGTCGCCCAACGCATACACATCGGGACGAACCCTCAAACGCAGCCGCAGAAGAAAGGGTCGATCATGACCGAAACCATTGCAGCACAGGCACCCATCGCCGACACCTCCGAGCAGTTCAAGCTCGCCTTCGGACACCAGCCCGCCGGCGTCGCCATCATCACCGCAACCGACGAAAACGGTGACCCCGCAGGCTTCACCGCCTCCTCGCTGACCTCCGTCGCCGCAGAACCGCCGATTATCGCCTTCTCCCTCAAGGCAAACAGCGGCTCCGCAGCAAAGATCGCGGCTGCGTCCTCCTTCCTCGTGCACATGCTCGACGCTGAGAATGTCACCCTCGCGAAGAACTTCGCAACCCACGACTACCCCCGCTTTGAGGACCCCAGCACCTGGGAATTCGTCCACACCGGTGAGCCCCTCGTCCACGGCGTGCGCCGCGTACTGCGCGCAACCCCGCTCAGCCGCGTTGAGGCAGGCCCCGCACTCGTCTTCACCGCGCAGGTTGAAGAGTTCATCCGCAACGACTGCGAAGGCACCCCGCTGGTCTACCACTCGCGCAACTTCCACGCGCTGGGCGACCACTCCAACGTGAACAACTACAGCATCTAACCCCGCGCAGGGGTCACGGGGCGGTATTCGACGACCATGAGGCGACGAATGCCGCCCCGCGGCGTACCCTGAACATAACAGCGCACGCGGCACATGACAGCGCACAGCATTACATTGCAGAAGGAATAGTTATGACGGCTCAGACCACCCAGCCCGCTTCCCTCCCCTGGCTCGAAAAGCTCATCGCGATTCCCACCATCTCCGGCAGCTCCAACCTGGAACTCATTGAGCTCATCGAAGCCGAGTTCGCCCGCTACGGTTACAGCGGCGTGCGCACCTACAACGAGGACGGCACCCGCGCCAACCTGCTGGTCACCGTCCCCGCAGCGGACGGCACCACCCGCGGCGGTGTTATTCTCTCCGGCCACACGGACGTCGTGCCCGTCGCCGGTCAGGACTGGGACGCCGACCCGTTCACCCTGCGCGTGGAGGGTACCCGCGCCTACGGCCGCGGTGTCTGCGATATGAAGGGCTTCCTCGCAGTCGCCCTCTGGCTGCTGCCGCGCGTTGCCGAGGCGAAGCTGCGCACTCCCCTGCACTTCGCGTTCTCCTACGACGAGGAAATCGGCTGCGTCGGTGCACCCTCCCTCATCGAGGAGTTCGTGGCGCGCGACCTCGCCCCCGACTACGCGATTGTGGGTGAGCCCTCCAGCATGCGCATCATCGACGCGCACAAGGGCGCGCACCGCGGCCGCGTCACCTTCACCGGCGTGCCCAAGCACGGTTCCCTCGCCACCCACGGCGTGAACGCGGTTGCTGCCGCTGGCGAGTTCATCACCTTCTTCACCGATATGGCGGACCAGTGGGAAGAAGAAGGTCCCTACGACGAGTCGTTCATCATCCCCCACTCCACCGGTAGCGTGAACCTGGCAAACGGCGGCCTGCAGTACAACATCGTCGCCGAGCAGGCGGTCGTGGAGTACGATGTGCGCACCCTGCCGCAGGTGACTACCGAGTCCTTCGTGGAGCGCATTGACCGCGAGATTTCCGAGGTGATTCTGCCCGATCTGCAGGCACGCGCCGCACGCGCGGAGAAGCTGACCGGCGCGGAGCCCGGTAGCCTCACCTCCCGCGTGGGTGTGAAGCATGAACTGCTCGCCGCCGTGCCGGGTTTGGGTACCGAAGACGACGCACCCATCGTGCGCCTCGCCCACGAGTGGCTCGGCACCAACGACGCACCGCAGAAGGTCACCTACGGCACCGAAGCGGGCCAGTTCCAGCGCGCCGGCGTGCAGAGCATCATCTGCGGCCCCGGCGACATCGCGCAGGCGCACACGCCGAACGAGTGGATTGAGCTGGAACAGCTGAGCGAATGCGAGCGCTTCTTCGAGGCGATTCTCGGCTGGGCGAGCGCCAAGTAGCAGCCACATAGCAGCCGTGTAGCGGCGTAGAACCCAGACCACGGCGGTTCATAAGAGCCGCACGAAAATTACAGAAAATGCCCGGGTACCTCAAGAAGGTGCCCGGGCATTTTTGCGCTGATGGCGGGTGGTGTTGGCGGGGTTCAAGTGTTGGTTGAGCCATGGATTTAACGATCGGTTGAACTGTGGGTTTAAGTATGGGTTTATGGAATGAGTCCAAGGTGTGGACTATGCCTGTTTTTCCCCTCATCCACCACATTTATTTTTAAACGAAAAACCCGAAAAACCGCTTATGTCTAAGGGTGAAATAACACAAAAGTATTGTCTTCCAGGGGTATTCAAGGTTCCATAGATGCCAAAGGGTAAACACGCCACTCGGGCGGCATAACCCCACACAAAACCACACCTCCCTCACGCTCGGCACTGCACACCCGGTCAAACCCCGGTTTACCACCCGCAGTTCACTACCTGAAGGACACCCCGTGTACACCATCAGCCCCTACCTCGCCGAATTCCTCGGCACGCTCATTATGTGCACCATCGGCTGCGGCGTCATCGCCAACGTCGAACTTCGCCGATCCAAAGGCCACGGCGACAACTTCTTCACCATCGCCTTCGGCTGGGGCTTCGCCGTCACCTTCGGCGTCTACGCCTCCCACGCCTACTCCGGCGGCCACCTAAACCCCGCCGTGTCCATCGGTCTGGCAGCCTACGGCGAATTCCCCTGGGAGAAGGTCCCCGGCTACATCATCGCCCAGGTCCTCGGCGCAATGGTCGGTGCCGGACTGGTCTACCTCAACTACCTGCCGCACTGGAAGGCAACCGCCGACAAGAAGATTAAGCTCGGTATCTTCGGTACCGTCCCTGCCATTCACAACTATTTCACCAATGCCCTCTCCGAAATGATTGGCACGTTCATGCTGGTCTTCTCGGCGCTGTACACCGGTGTGAACTTCAAGCCGTCCATCAGCGGCGGTGTGGAACTCTCCCTCAACCTCAACGACGTGCTCAAGCCCCTCGCCTTCGGCTTCATGGTCGCCGTGCTCGTCATCGGTCTGGGGGGTCAGACCGGCTACGCGTTGAACCCCGCCCGTGACTTCGGTCCGCGCCTCATGCACGCCCTGCTGCCCATCCACGATAAGGGCTCCTCGCGCTGGTTCTACGCGTGGGTTCCGATCTGCGGCCCGATTGCCGGTGGTTTCATGGGTGGCGCGTTCTTCAAGCTCTACTACGAGGGTCAGGTCAGCCCGTGGCTGTTCGTTTCCAGCGCGCTGGCAGTTGTGGTTCTGCTCTTCGCGTGGTGGGCTAATAGCCACCTGTACCGCGCACCCAGCTCCGAGGTCGTCCCCGAATTTGAGGACACCCACGCTACCGCGGCGGCACGCGCAGCAACCTACACCCCGACCGGTTCCATGCCGATTCTGCTACCCGAAGAGGTGAAGGGTAACCGTAGCACCCGCGTAGTGAACCGCGTGACCGACGACGAGTAGTCTTCCCGCCTGGGAACTTCCCTGTCTAGGGTTTCATCTAAAAACGGCGAACCCCTCATTTTCATAACCTGACTTATGTTGTTCAGGTTATGAAAATGAGGGGTTCGTTGCGTCTACCTCACGGAAGGAATTGGATGGGCACTAGGCCGCGGCGGACGCCATTGCCAGCACCCGATCATGCTTAGCGAGGCGGCGCTTCTGAATCGCGCGCACCACCCAGATGCAGACCGCACCCAGGACCGCGCCGGCGGTGTTATTCACAATGTCATCCACATCGAAGGTGCGGTAGGTGAAGCCCGCCAGACCCCAGTTACCGGTCAGCTGGCTCAGTTCAATAAAGCTCGAGAGCGCGAAGCCACTCAACGCCGTAGCGCGCAGACCCCAGCGCAGGCAGCCCGCCGTAAAGAAGCCCAGCGGAATGAACATCGCGATATTGAAGAAGAGCTGCGCGTACACGGTGGTGAAGAAGCGGCGCAGACCCATGCCAGCCGTCAGGTCCCATGCCTGCTGCCAGCTCCAGCCCACGTAGAAGCGCGGGTAGTAGAGTTCGGGGTTCGTGACACTATTCGCGCTACCAATCGGGGTCAGCGTCAGCGAAAGAATCGACGCAAGGAACAGTGCGAAGGATGCAGTCAGCAGGTACTGGCGGATGCTGTGCGCTCGACCGGTCTTCTTGGCGCGCAGGCGCATGCCAATGAAGCCGATGATGGAGAGTGCGACAGTAAGCGCCGCAATCTCGATGGCGAAGGTGCCAATCATGTGTTTACTGAGCAGTTCCTGCATGCGGTGTGTTCCTTAGGTCGTGAGAGTGAGTTATATGCTTTCCACCTGTATATATGCCTGTTCTAACATATATTCCCGGTGGTATATAGCGGGTGTCTGTTCATGCCCGCCGCATATCATTCACCACCAGTGTAAAAGACGGCTCTATGGCTCACCCTAGGCGAAACTGTGAAAAAGCTGTACACGCACCCAAAAATGCCATGAGAACCACCACAGCCGGTGCCGTCAGTACAGAACATCCGGCGGGAACACCGGCGCAATATACCGACCAAACAGCAGCACGAACAAGAACGCGCCCGCAATCGCAGCCACCATCGCACCCACAACCTGCACCAGCCAGAGCATCAGGAACTTCACCATCTTGCCCTCAGAACGGGCAGTCAGCGCCTCCACCATGGCGGTCGAGAAGGTCGTAAAACCACCCAGCAGGCCGGTCGTAATCACGGTGCACCAGAACGCCACCTGATCCGTGGCGTTATAGTGCACGCCTAGCGCGCGAGGATTCGACACCGGCAAAATCAGCAGACCGTACAGGAACGAACCCACCAGGTTAATGACGAACACCGGGCTAATAATCGACGACTCCGTGCGCAGACGAGGCGACATCGCCTTATCGAGGAAGAAGCGGGTCATCGCACCCAGACCACCGCAGAGGAACACCATCAGAGCGAAAAACATTAGCGGCCCTCCTCAGCATCGTGGACGGGTACCAGGCGGGACGCCACAAAACGGCCGGTCAGCATGCCAGCCGCGGCGGCAACCAAACCACCCACGAGCAGCACTGCCACCGCCAGCACCATATACCCGCCGTGCACCGTGTACGGCAGGAAAATCGTCTGCGCCAGTACCGCAGCAATCGACGAATAGGTCGTGTAGCCGCCCATCATACCCGCACCGAACAGCAAGCGGAACGAGTGAATCCGGTCCTCGCCGTCACGGCGCGCGTAGGCGTTCCACACCATCGTCAGGAGGCCCAGCGTGAACGAGCCCAGCAGGTTCGCCACCAGCATGCCGCCGGGGGTGTACACGCGGCACAGCGCACCCGTGCCGCCACCCAAAAAGACAAGAAGAGGGGCAGGCACACGGTTCAGAACGCCTCCTATCCCCTGCCGGATACTCGCGCGGTTCCTCATCACCGTGCACCTGCCCTTTCGTCTCGTATTAGTCTTCAAAGTGCGCTATAACAGCGCACAAACGCACACTAATACTTTAGCGGTTACCCAGGCTTTAGCTGTTACCCGAACCGGCGGCAGACTCACGCTCGTGCTGAATCTTCTCACTCAGCGCGGCACCCTCAACATCCATATTCGGGGTGAGGCAATCCAGCCACTTTGGCCTCCACCACGCCTTATCGCCCAGCAGAGCCATAATCGCCGGGGTCAGCGTCATACGCACGATGAACGCATCCACGAGCACACCGAATGCCAGGCCGAAGCCCATCGGGCGAATCATGGTCGAATCAGCAAAGATGAAGCCACCAAACACCGAAATCATGATGATCGCGGCAGCCACCACCACACGCACCGCATGGTTATAGCCGGTCACGATGGCGGTCGCCGCGTCCTTGCCGTGCACGTACGCTTCACGCATGCCAGTCACCAGGAACATCTGGTAATCCATAGCAAGACCAAAAAGAATACCGATGAGCAGGGTCGGCAAGAACGACAGCACCGGACCCGGGTGATCCACGCCGAAGAGGGAGCTCATGAAGCCCAGCTGGTAGATGGACACCACGGCACCGAAGCTCGCCAGCACCGAGAAGAGGAAGCCCACCGAGGCAACCAGCGGAACCAGAATCGAACGGAACACCAGAATCAGCACCAGGAAGGACAGGCCCATCACCACACCCAGGTACAGGGGCAGCTTCTGAGCGAGCACCTCGGAGACATCAATATTGCCGCTGGTCTGGCCCGCAATGCCGAGAGACACCTCGGAGCCCTGAACCGGAACGGTTACGGCACGCAGCTCGTGGACAAGCTCTTCGGTCTCCACGGAGCTTGCACTATGGGCAGGAATCACCTGGAAAATCATGAGGGTACGGTCATCGGTCATGCCGCCGGGAACCACAGCCTGCACGTTCGAGCCGCCGCGCTCCTTCACCGCAGATGCGATATCAATCTGCGCCTGCTGAGCCTGCTCCTCACTCATATTCGCGGGGGTGTGCGCAACCGCAACCAGCGGGGCACTCATGCCCTCACCGAACTTCTCCTTGACCAGCGCGTACGACTTGTACGCGGCGCTATCGGAGGGGTAGTTCGAGGCGTCGGGCAGGCCCAGGCGCATCTGAGACATGGGAGCGGCAACCGCCAGCAGCGCCAGCGTACCGACCACCAGGGTCAGCAGCGGACGCGCCAGCACGAGGCGCAACCAGCCATTCGGCTTCTCGGTGCGGGCGGCATCCTGCGCGCGGCGTTCCTCAATCTTCTTCGGAGTATCGATGGAAGCCCACAGCTTCTTCGACATAATCTTGGTGCCCGCCAGGGACAGCACCGCCGGGGTGAGGGTAACCGCAATCAGAGCGGCAACAACCACGCAGAACGCGGCGGCGTTACCCATCACACCCAGGAAGGGAATACCGGTCACGTTCAGCGCAACCAGCGCAATAATCACGGTGCTTGCCGCAAAAATCACGGCATTACCACTCGTACCGTTCGCCAGGGCAATCGCCTGGATCTTCGGCATGCCGTCGAGCAGGTTCGTGCGGTAGCGGTTCAGGATGAACAGCGAATAGTCGATACCGACCGCCAAGCCGAGCATCAGGCCCAAGGTGTAGGCGGTGGAGCTCATCTGAATGATGGAAGACAGCGAGAGCGTGCCGAGCACACCCACCACCACGCCCACCAGGGACATGAGAATCGGCAGGCCGGCAGCTACGAGGGTGCCGAGCATGACCATCAGCACGATGAAGGCGATGACCATACCTGCAACCTCACCGGTGTGCGAGCCGCCGCCGAGCGCAGATTCGCTCAGGTTCGCGTCGAACTGGACGGTCGCCCCGTGCAGGTTCGCCAACTCGATATCGGACATGACCTTCTGCAGGTCGGCGGAGGGAACCTCAAAAATCTTCTTCTTGAACGACACGGTCGCAATCGCCGTGGACTGATCCTCAGAGACCATACGGTAGCCTGCGGTGAAGTCGTACAGCTTCTGCTGACGCTCCAGCTGCTCACGCTGTGCGGGCAGCTCACTTTCGGTCTTCTGCAGCTGGTTGCGCTGCTCGTCCAGCTTCTTCTTGCCTTCAGCCAGTTCGTCCTTCTTGGAAGCAATCTCTGCGCGGCCCGCATCGACCTGCTTCTGGCTCTCGGCGAGGGTGTCGCGCTGCTGGTTGAGGGCGTTCTGCTGTTCGGTCAGCTGCGCCTGCTGGGCGTTGAGCTGCTCCATCATGGCGGCGGGTGAGCCTGCCGCCTCCGCCTGGGCATAGCCGTCCTTCAGCTGTGCCTGCGCGTCATCCAGTTGCTTCTGCGCGGAGGCGAGCTGCTCCTGACCTGCACTAATCTGTGCCTGCGAGTCGTCGAGCTTCTTCTCGTTGTCGGCAATCTGCTTCCTGCCGTCCTCAAGCTGCGAGGTGGCGGCATTCAGCTGCTTTTTACCGTCCTCAATCTGGGCGGGGGCGGCGTCAATCTTGGCGTGCGCCTCGTCGAGCTGGGTTTTTGCTTCTGCAAGCTTGGAGGTGGTGGTGAACGGGTCGGTGACCGCATCCACGGAGGGCACCTCGGTGGTGAGCTTGTTCAGCGCGGTAGAGAATGCCTGCTTCTGTTCTTCGGTGAGGGCGGTGCCGTCGCCGGTGGTGATAATGATCTGGCCGGAGCCGCGGTTGGCGCTCGGGAAGCGCTGTGCGAGCTCGTCGGAGAGCTGCTGGGTCTGCGTTCCGGGCATGGTGAAGGTGTTGCTGAGCTTGCCGTGGAACGCGGTGTAGGCACCCGCTACACCGGCAATGATGAGTACCCAGGCAAGGATGACAGCCCAGGCACGGCGGGCGGCGGCTTCACCGATGCGGTAGAGCCATGTAGCCATGAATTATTCCTTTGAAGTTGAGTGAGTGAAGAGTTTGGTGCGTTGGGTGCGTGTGAATACGGTGGTTGCCCTGTACTGCGATTGCTGTGCCCTGTTTTTGGGCAAAAAACACCCCGCTTCGGGCACCTGCAGGTGAGGTGCCCGAAGCGAGAGTTTTTGAGCGTGAACGCTTTGGGGCTTAGCTTGCGAATTCGCCCTGGACCAGACGGCCCAGGTAGTCGAGTGCCTCGAGTACGCACTGGCGCATCGCTTCGATGGCGAGTGCTTCGGGGTGGGTGCCTTCGGGGGCTTCCGCTGCGACCTTGGCGGTTACTTCTTCGGCGCGGGTGAGGTAGTAGTAGACGCCTTCACCGATGGTTTCGGAGAGGTTGGAGGCGAAGACTGCCACGCGCAGGTAGGGCAGGTCGGGGTATGCCTCGAGGTACTGTTCGAGGAAGATGTCGTAGGTGCGCTCGAGGATGACATGCGAGTATTCCTCGAACTTTGCGGGGCTGTCCATTTCGAGGGCGTAGAGCAGGTGCGCGAAGGGTGCGATGTACTCTTCGAGGGTGTTGCTCATGAAGACGTTGCGGGCGATGGAGAGCATTTCGGCTTCCATGCTTGCGTTTTCGCCGGAGATGCTGAAGTCGCATTCTTCGAAGATGCGGTTGAAGTACTGGTTCATGCGGGTGACCAGCACGTCGTCTACGGAGGCGAAGTGGTTGAAGATGGTGCGGCGGGAGACGCCGGCGCGTTCTGCGAGTGCTTCTGCGTTGAGGGCGCCGTAGCCACCCTCGAGGATGAGGGATTCTGCTGCCTCAACGATTGCGATGCGGTTCTCCGCCTTGCGGGCGGAACGCTTGTCCGTGATGTTTGCGGGGGATTCAACAAGATTAGCCATGTTTTTTACAATACGCGCATTGTTTCACCGAGAGTAACTATTTTGGGGTTAGATTGACCACATATTTGCACTCCAGGTAATAAACTTGAAGTGCAGATTTAATGTTTACTCAACAAGCAATTTAGCGTTTTGGCATGTCAAACCAATATAAAACCGCAAAAGCACAACAAAAGGGGAGCGGAGTGCGCACACAGCACACCCCACTCCCCCTCAAGTAGCCATTCACAGAGTGGACACACACAGACCAGCTAGCAGGCCAGACGGCTAATTAGACGCCGGACTAGGCAGCCGGCTGAAGACGCGCATCCAGCGGCAGGCGCACCGTAAAGACCGTATGACCCGGCTGGCTCTGTACCTGAATCGAACCACCGTGCGCCTGAACGATCGCCTGCACAATCGCCAAGCCCAGGCCGGTCGTTCCATCCGAGCCGGAGCGCGCCTTGTCGGCGCGGGTGAAGCGGTCAAAAATCTTCGGCAGGAATTCGGGGGCAATACCCGGACCGTTATCGGTCACGGTGACCACGGCCTCGCGGCGTGCCGCATCCACCGACAGGCCCGCGGTCACGCGCGTGCCCTCATCGGTGTGTTTGCGGGCGTTCGAGAGCAGGTTCAGAATCACGCGCTGAATCTGGGAGCGATCCGCCACCACTTCGACGGGCTCATCGGGCAGGTTCAGGTGCCATTCGTGGGTGCGGGCTGCCGCCTGCATATCCGAGGTGCATTCGAGTACCAGCTCGGTCAGGTCAACCTGCTCCAGCTTGGGTTCGCGTCCCTCATCAAGGCGGGCAAGGGTCAACAGATCTTCCACGAGGCGGGACATACGCTCGGTCTGCGAGTCGATGCGCGCCAGGGAGGACTGGCCGGACTCACTGAGCGGTTCGGTCCAGCGGAGCATATCGGAGTAGCCCTTAATGGCGGCGAGGGGCGTGCGCAGCTCGTGGGATGCGTCCGCAATGAAGGCGCGAATCTGATGCTCGGTGCGTTCGCGCACTTCGAGGGCTGAGTTCACGTTATCAAGCAGCTGGTTGAGGGCGTAGCCGACCGCGCCCACTTCGGTACGCGGGTCGGAGTCACGCGGCTCCACTCGCACCGCCGAGGAGATGGTGTGTTCCTCCAGGTCAAGGTGCGCCACATCGGTTGCCACCGCGGAGACTCGCTCCAGCGGTTTCATGGTGCCGCGAATAATGTAGGAGCCCGCCACGCCGGCGCCGACCATCACAGCGATGGAGCCAAGTGCCACCACGATTACGAAGATGGTAAGGGTCTGCTGTACGTTGGCGAGCGGAATACCGACCACCTGGGCGTCAGCACTGCTATTAGCCTTCGGAGTGATTTTCACGAGGTACAGACCGGATTCCAGTTTGACCTCTCGAACTTCTTCTTTGGTGGCGTTCAGTGCCATGGTTCCGAGGGTTACCTGGTCGTTGGCAGAGAGGGTTTGTACGGTGCCGTCTTTAGCGAGCTTGCTGGCAATCTCTACGGCGCCTTCGGACTCCACGCAGGTAATGATGGTTCCGGACGCCTGACCGGGTGCGAAGAGGGAGTTACTCTTCTGCAAGTCACTACAGTCCACTTCTTCTCGTTTGCCGTCTCGGGAGGTCGGCTGCACGACGCGGTGGCTGGTTTCCTTGAGGTCGCTTTGCGCCTGCTGGTAGAGGGAGTTCTGCAGGGTTACATAGGTGGACAGGCCGATGATGAGGCAGGCGATGCCAAGTGCCGCCACAAGGATGGCAATAAGGCGCGAACGGAGGTGGGGTACGTAGCCCAGCTCTTCGGGGGATGCTTCGGGGTTCCTCATGCTCTTCCAGGCGGCGCGTAGGCGCACGAAGAAGTTTCCGCGGGAGGGCGTAGCACCATCCCGTGCGGGAGTACCCGCGCGCAGGGGGCGGGTCGCCTCATTATCCGGGGAGGCGGGTTCACCGGGTGAGTAGGAGCCCACAAGCATCCTTTCTTTCTATATTCAATATACGGAATATAACTGATATGGCGCGGTATAACCGGGTGTTATACCGCGCCATATGAAGAGCAGAGAATAAACTTAGACGGCGGGACGCAGCACGTAACCAGCACCGCGCACGGTGTGAATCATCGGTTCGCGACCCACGTCAATCTTCTTACGCAGGTACGAGATGTACAGCTCCACAATATTCGCCTGACCACCGAAATCGTAGTTCCAGACATTGTCGAGAATCTGGCTCTTGGAGACCACGCGCTTCGCGTTTTCCATGAGGTAGCGCAGCAGGTCGAACTGGGTTGCGGTGAGGTTAATCTGCTCGCCGCCGCGGGTCACCTCGCGGGTGTCCTGGTTCAGCACCAGGTCGCCGACGACCAGCTCAGCATCATCAATGGCGGCGACACCGGAGCGCTGCACCAGGCGGTGCAGTCGGATCATAACCTCTTCCATAGAGAAGGGCTTGGTCACGTAGTCATCCGCACCGGCGGCAAGGCCCTCGATACGGTTGTCGACCGAGTCCTTAGCAGTCAGGAAGAGGCAGGGAACCTCGGGGTAGAACTTGCGGATACGGGAGAGCAGTTCCAGACCGTCGAAGCCGGGCATCATAATGTCCAGCACGAGCACGTCGGGTCGCCAATCGCGGGCAATCGCTAGCGCGGAGGGGCCGTCACCGGCGGACTGCACATCCCAGCCGATCATTTTCAGGCCCATGCTGACGAGTTCCTTGAGCATTTCCTCGTCGTCGACGACGAGGGCGCGGATGGGGCTGCCGTCCGGGTGCTCGAGGGCGGGAAGGTTCTTGGCGATTTCGGTTGCTTTACTGCTCATGTGGTTAAGAGTATCGCGATTTAGGGTTCACGGTGGGGCGGGAGCCGGTTTTCAGCCGCAAACTTATGGAATGCTTGCCCGCGTCACAGCTGGGGCACAGTTTCGCGCCGCCCATTATCCCAACCACGCGCGTTAACCCTTCAATACGGGTTCAATCTTTCGGTAAAATTTGTAGTAGCTTAGGTGATGCTCAATCGCCACATATTCTGATTTTCCGCTCACCAGCCGTCCCACTACGGGCGCACTACACCCGCAAAGGAGGACACATGCGCATTAGCCGTATCTATAACAATAATGTTGTCCTCACTGTGGATCATGTGGGCAAGGAGTCCGTGATGATTGGTCGCGGCATTGCCTTTGGTAAGCGTAAGGGGCAGCTGGTTGACCCGTCTGCGGTGGAGCAGACCTTTGTGCCCGAGAAGGGCATGTCGGGTGAGCGTCTGAGCATGACGCTGTCTGAGATTCCGGCGGAGATTCTCTCAATTGCTACGCAGCTGGAGTCGAAGGTTCGCGCCGAGGGTGCGCTGGAGCTGTCGAATTCTTTTATTCTTCCGCTGGCTGATCACCTGCATTATGCGGTGGTTCGTGCGCGTGATGGGGTGCGGGTGGAGTATCCGCTCGCACCGGAGGTGACCGTTCTTTATCCGCGCGAGGTGGAGTACGGCCGCGCGGTGTTGGCGATGGTTCGCGAGCGCCTGCAGGTTGAGCTGGACCCGAACGAAGCTATTCCTTTGGCGTTGCACCTGGTCAACGCGCAATTTGCAACGGCGGATATGTCTCAGGCATTCCGCATGACCGAGGTTTTCGCGCAGGTTTTTGAAATTATTGAGGCAAGCTACGAGCGGAAGATCGACCCTGATTCAATGAGTGCGGCACGTTTTGTGACGCACCTGCGGTACCTGTTTGTGCGGGCGAGCCGCGCCTCCGCGAATCATGCGGAGGATGCAGATGAGGTGTCGCAGCCGAGTTTGTTGGCGGCTCTTCGTGAGGATGCACCGCGTGCCTACGCGTGTGCGCAGAAGGTTTTGTTGGTACTGCAGATGCAGCTGAAGCAGAGCCTGACTCGTGATGAGTTGACGTATTTGACGATTCATATTGCGCGTCTGGCGCGGGATATGTGGGGCATTAACGCGTAGCGCATGTTCGATAGAAAGCGACCGGGAGGGTTCCCGGTCGCTTTTTCTATGCCGCGAAATCTGCGCCTCAGAATCCCGGTGAGGGGTTCGGATGGGGAATCGGGGAGTGAAGAATCTGGGAGTGAGGATTCTAGAGGGGTGATGCCGGGCGGAACGTGGCCGTTAAAGGTGGGTTGCTATTTATATATACAACCTGTCACTAAATTGTCGTTTTCCCGGGTTTTCCTTCGCGCGTTAGCGCGTCGATTTAAATTTTGAAATGACGGTTTATAGCGGCGTATTCCAGAAATACCATTCTGTGGACAGACCGCAGGAAAATGTTGGTTTTTTATAAATCCCACATCTTTTGATCCGTGCACCCATTTTTTGTTCGATATTTTCTTTGTAAATCATTTTCTTGCACTATCACAGTCCAAAATATCCCATAACAAGCACCTCGTCAGTCCGCTTGCAAGATGCCGTCATTCCTGAAATTTCACAAAAATAACGCATTTCTCCCCGTGTCGACAACCTTTTTTCGGTGTTCTGTTTAAATTTTTTACACCCTGGCAATAAATACGTGTTTTGACATCAAAAACCCATATTCCAACACTTGAAAAAATGTCACAAGAACCTAAAGTGTGCAAAGCCAGATAAAACCCACAAAACACAAAAACGACGTGTTACTATCTGAGAATTATGAGGCCCTTCACGGGGCCGCTACACACCATGTCACGAACACGAGAGGACCACTATGGTCACTATCATTGTGGCGGCACACGGCGAGTCGGCTCCGGCTCTGCTGAAGACCGCCGGCATGATCCTCGGTAACTTCGAAAACGTCCACCCGGTCACGTTCCTGCCGGGTCAGGGCCCCGAAGATCTCGTCGAAGAGTACACCCGCATCGTTGAGGCGTCTGAAGCAGAAGAAACCCTGCTGCTGGTCGACCTCTTCGGCGGTAGCCCCTACAACGCCGGTGCGCAGTTCGCAGCCACCCGCGAGGGCGTCGACGTCGTCTCCGGTGTCAACGTACCGATGCTTATTGAGGTCATCTCCGGCGCAGGCCGTAAGAACGCAACCCTCAAGTCCCTGGTCGCTAAGGCGCACAAGGCTGGCACTAAGGGTATTCGCTCCTTCCAGGAGGCGAACCAGCCCGTAGCCGCCAAGCCTGCCGACTCGAAGCCCGCAGAGACCAAGCCTGCAGAGACCAAGGCGGTCGAGGTTCCGGCTGCTCAGCAGGTTCCCGGCGGCACCATGGACGCTATCTTCACCCGCATCGACTCCCGCCTAATTCACGGTCAGGTGGCAGGCACCTGGGTTCCGCATATCGCGCCGCAGACCTTCATCGCGGCATCCGATAATGCGGCACACGATCAGCTGCGCAAGTCCCTGCTGCTGCAGGTCGCGCCGGCTGGTGTGAAGACCAACGTCCTGGACATCGCTAAGGCTGGTCGCGTGTACAACAACCCCAAGTACACCGGCATGAAGACCATGTTCGTCGTGGAATCCCCCGTTGACGTGGTGCGACTGCTCGACGAAGGCGTCAAGATCAACGAAGTGAACGTTGGTGGCGTCACCTTCAAGACCGGCATGGTTCAGCTTTCGGACGCAGTGTACGCCTCCGAGGAACACCTGGAAGCCTACCGCGAACTCATTAAGCGCGGTGTGAAGCTGACGGTGCAGCAGCTGCCCAACCACTCCCCGGTTGATTTGGAAAAGATCCTCAAGCAGAAAGGCCTGGACGCATGAGCGCCCTGACGTTTATTCTCGTTGTTCTCGTGGCGTTCATTGCGGGCGTCGCATCCGTGGTGGACGAGCGTCAGTTCCACCGCCCCCTGGTCGCTTGCACCCTGATGGGTTTTGCGCTGGGTGACCCGACTACCGGCATTATGCTCGGTGGCGCACTGGAGCTCATCGCCCTGGGCTGGATGAACGTCGGTGCGGCGATGGCTCCCGACTCAGCTCTGGCGTCCACCATCTCCGCTGTTGTTGTGATTCAGGGTCACCAGGACATCACCACCGGTATTGCTATTGCTGTGCCGCTGGCGGCAGCAGGTCAGGTTCTGACCATTTTCGTTCGTACCATTACGGTGTTCTTCCAGCATCAGGCGGATAATTTCGCAAAGACGGCTAACTTCCGCGGTATTGAGTTGATGCACATTAGCGGTATGGCTCTGCAGGGTCTGCGCGTGGCTATCCCGACCGCTATTGTGGCGCTGATTAGCTCCGACGAGCTGACCCGCCTGCTGGGCATGATTCCGGAACAGGTGACCATCGGTCTGCGTATTGCCGGTGGCATGATTACCGTGGTCGGTTTCGCAATGGTCATCAACATGATGCGTTCGAAGGCCCTCATGCCCTTCTTCTTCCTCGGCTTCATCGCCGCCGCCGCTATCCCGGCAACCCAGTCGATTGTGCCGCTACCCGGCGGAAGCTCAAAGGACGTCCTCGTGGCACTGTCCACCCCGGCACAGTTCAACCTGGTTGCTATCGGCCTGGTCGGCGCCTGCCTGGGTCTGCTGTACACGCAGCTGAACCCGCTCTTCCATAAGAGCGAGGCACCCGCCGTAGCACCGGCAGCCGCCGCCAATGACCTCGACAACGAGCTCGAATAAGGAGCATCACCATGACTGAAAACAAGAACGTCGAGCTCGTTGAAGTTCCCGAGCTCACCCAGCGCGATAAGGTCGACACCTACATCCGCTCCACCTTCCTGCTTGGTTCGTTCAACTTTGAGCGTATGCAGTCCATCGGTTTCGCGGTTTCTATGATTCCGGCGATTAAGCGCTTCTACACCAAGAAAGAAGACCAGGCGGAGGCGCTGACCCGCCACCTGGAGTTCTTCAACACCCAGCCGTGGGTTGCATCCTCGATTATGGGCGTGACCGCTGCGATGGAGCGTGAGAAGGCAGCCGGTAAGGACATTGACGAAGCCGCCATCACCAACGTTAAGGTGGGCCTGATGGGCCCACTGGCCGGCGTGGGCGACCCGATTTTCTGGGGTACCGCACGTATCGTGCTGGCGGCTCTGGGCGCATCCCTGGCGGTGACCGGCAATATTCTGGGCCCGCTGCTGTTCTTCTTCGGCATGACCGCAATTCGTTGGGCAACCCGCTGGTACGGCTTCAAGTACGGTTACGAGAAGGGTACCCAGATTGTGACTGAGGCGGGCGGTAACACCCTGCAGAAGATCACTCAGGGTGCGTCCGTGATGGGTCTGTTCGTGATGGGTGCGCTGGTGTACCGCTGGACGAGCGTGAACATTCCGTTGCCGCTAACCAGCTACAAGAACCAGGCTGGCGCGATGGTGGATGTGACCGTTCAGTCGGTGCTGAACGATCTGCTACCGGGCCTTGCGTCGCTGGGTCTGTGCTTCCTGTGCATGTGGCTGCTGAAGAAGAAGGTCAACGCTATCTGGTTGATTTTCGCTCTGTTTGCCGTGGGTATCCTCGGTTCGTACCTGGGCTTCCTGGCTCTCTAAAAATCTGAGGGATGAGCCCTTTCACCCTTCAGTGAAGGCGTGAGATTCAGGGGCTTGTCTCAAGTGGTGGGGGTGTGGTCGGTACACTTAAAAGTACCGGCGGCACCCCCGTTTTTCATGGGCGTTTTCTATCGGTTGCGGCGCACAATTCGCGGCAATGCAGCCCTCCCGCGAAGGAGTTTCTATGACCAAGTTGATGGCTTTCGACCTGGACGGCACGATCCTGTTTAACCGTGCCGTGGAGCCTGCCACTGAGCAGGCGATTGCCCGCTGGCAGGCGGAGGGTAACCTGGCGGTCTCGTGCACGGGCAAGAGCATTTTTGCCACGCAACTGGCGTTGAACCCGACCGCCATCCGTTTTGATTACCACGTGCTGTACACGGGTGCGGTGATTACTGACCGGCAGTACCGGGTGATTTACCATCAGCCTCTTCCGGTGAGTGTTGTGCAAGCGTGCTACGAGCATTTCAGCACCGTGGACGGCGTGGCTCTGTTCGCGACGACTCTGGATAACGATTACAGCCTCTGCGACCGGGTGGGCTCCTCGACGAATATCCTGCCGGAGTTCACTCCCCTGCCGGCTGACGACCTGCAGAACCACGAGTACGTGGGTGTGCCCCTGTGGATTCCGGATGCTCAGGTTCGCGAGGCGGCGTACACCTGGATTCTGGAGCGTTTTGGTGATTCGGTGGACTGCCACAAGAACCAGGATTTCCTGGATATTGTGCCGCCCGCCTGCACAAAGGGCACCGGTCTGCAGCATCTGGTGGAGTACCTGCAGTCGGAGCATCCGGGCACCTCCTATGAGGTGCACACGATTGGCGACTCGTGGAACGATATCGACATGCACCGCTACGCCGACCGTTCGGCGTCTTTCAGCTACTCCCCCGATGAGGTCAAGGCCGTCACCACCGATTGTGTGGATAAGGCGTACGAGTTTATTGAGGCTTCCCTGTAGAAGCTGCCGAGGTGGCGTTTAGGTGCGGCGAGCGCCCGTCTGCCAGCCGCTTCCGCGTACTCGCCGCCTACTCCCCCGTTTCACGTGAAACGTCCGCTTTCCCGTTACTCCCCATTACCCCCGTAAGGTTTCTATGTGTCCTTCCGCTTCTCGACCCCGTAAAAACCAGTCCCAGAAGAGCCCGCAGGCCGATTCTGCCCAGTCCTACGACCCGTCCAGCTTCTCTGACACCTTCCGCGCTATGGCGCGTGAATCGCTCGTGAAGAACCAGAAGAACCGTCCCGAGTCCCCCATCGTCTCCATTTCCCCGGTGCTGATTGTTTTGGGCGCCATTGCGGCGGCGCTGTACGGGCTGTGGCAGAGCTGGGCGTGTCTCATCCCGCTGGTGCTGATTCTGGTGCTCATGTGGGTTCGCTACACGATGCAGCGTCAGGCGCTCAACGATTTTGCGGAGCTGGAGGCGGCACGCACCGCATGGAAAAAGACCCGCAACCGCCAGTACCTGGAGCTGATGGCGGCGCAGTCGACGCGCATCCTGGATGAGAATAAGGCGCTGACCAAGCAGGCTCGCGCGCACGTGCAAGAGTACGCGGATTTCGCGGCACAGAAGCTGGGCACTCAGCGCTAAAGACCCCGCTGCGCTCGCTCGCCCCTCCCAAAAAGTATTCGACGAGCGTTGATTGAGCTGAATGTTTAGGCGCACTACAACCTTTAGGCACAGTACAAAAGACCGTAACCACTCCCCCATGCGGGGGCGGTTACGGTCTTTACGTCTTAGGGGGTTACACCCTAGTTGGTCTTCTGCGCGGGTGCTTCAGCGGGCTCTTCTGCGGATTCCTCGACAGACTCCGCAGGTTCTTCGACTGCTTCGTCAGTGACCGGGGCGTCGTCAGTGACCGGGGCGTCGTCCAATCGCTGCACTACAGCGGGGCGGTCATCAAAGCCGCGGCGGGTGCCTCGGGCAGCCTTCGCGTCAAGGCTGTACAGCTGCTCGCGGTTCGTCAGCACCACCAGGGTCATGGCATTCAGGCAGACACCCACAATGCACAGAATCCAGCCGATCAGCATGAACCGACCACCGGAAAGCACCGCACCGGAAAGCATCAGGGCGATAGAGGCGAGGTACGCCGGGGAGAGCAAAAACTTCGTATTCACTACCGACCTACCTAGCGCGCATTGGAGCGGGGCTTGGTGGCGCGACCCGAACGGGGGCGCGAGGGCAGAACGCTCATGCGGCCGGATGCACGCTCAACAATCGGCTGGGATTCGGTGGGCTCTTCCTCACGAACCTCGGTAGCCTCTGCAGTTTCAGCGTGCTCGGTCGCCTCAACAGCCTCAGCGGCTTCAACGGGAGCCACTTCATGCTCAGCCTCTGCGGTTGCTTCCGCTGACTGCTCAGCAGCTTCGTGCTCAGCAGCTTCACGCTCTTCACGGCGGTGCTCTGCGCGCTCGCGGATACGGTTCTCCACGGAGGATTCGAAACCGTCCAGGTTGGTCACCAGTGCGGGGGTCGGGTCACCCTTCGCCTTACCCACGGACAGCACAAAGGCGAGGACATTCAGACCCAGCGCGAGGATGAGAAGGATCCAGCCCAGCCAGATGAGCCAGGGACTAGAGGATCCGACCATGAGCGCGCCGCAAAAAATTACGCCGAGGGAGGTCAGGTACGCAGGCGAGAGAGTCTTGAAATCCATGTCTACTTTCAATGTGTTCGTGAGTTTGAGAGAGCTAACGTACGTTCACTACGTTTCCTGTCTCATTTTAGGTGATACTTGAGGCTTAATCTGCTTCTGCCCCTGTCTATCGCCTGTGAGCTAAAGACCAGATGGCTTATCTCGGTGGCGTAGGCAGGGGCAGAAACGTCACGTTCATGCGCGCAGTGCAGGTACCGGCTAGGACGTGGGGGTTACCTCGTTGGTGACCAGGGGCGAGGCGGGCGCGTTTTCCACCACGGGGATTGCGCGGGTGCTCAGGGTGCCCTGGTGCTTCTTCCAGAGGTTGTAGCGTTCCATGGCGACCGCGCCGGCGGTCATGGCAGGAAGAATGAACATGCCGGAGGAGCGGATGCTTTCTGCCTGCGCCAGGATGTCCAGCTTACGCACCACGCGGGTCACGTCGTGGGAGTCGTAGCGGTCCTGAGCAGAAATAACCTCGTTCTGCGCGGCGACGAGGGCGGCATCGCGCAGGCGCACGAAGTCGTTCCTCTTGTCCTTAAGCTTCTCCATGTGCTGCTTGTATTCTTCGGGCAGTGCCTCGCTGATTTCGTCTCGGCGGGTAATGGCGGAGCACATTTCCTTCACGCGAGCGTAGGTTTCCGGGTCGGTGGTTGCCTTCGCTTCAGCCTGTAGCGCTTCAAGGGCGGCGTCCTGCGCAATTTGGAGCAGCTCGGGTACGGCGGTTTCTTCTTCATGGTTAGCCTGCACGCCAAGGACCTTCACGAGCAGGGGCAGGGTCAGGCCGGGCAGCACGAGGGTGAAGAAGAGTACGGAGAGCATCATGACGATGGCGTCCTGGCGTACCTGTTCGGTGCCGTTGACCACGGGGATGGACAGGGCAAGAATCAGGGTCACGAGGCCTCGCATGCCGGACCAGGTCATAACGATAACTTCAGCAAAGCTTTCGGGTGCACCCTCGTGGATGGGGTTCTTGCGTCCTGCCAGCCAGACGATGGTGAACCAGATGAGGCGCACCAGGATGGCGACCAGTGCGACCAGGGCACCGTCAGCGAAGAGGCTTGCGATACGGGAGGGGTCGGCGGTGGCGATGATACTACTTGCCTGCAGGCCGATGAGGCCGAAAGCGACACCGGTCATGAGCAGCTCAATAATCTGCCAGAAGGAGGTGGAGGAGAGGCGTTCTTCCGCTTCGAGTGCCGCCATGTATTTGGTGCTGGTGAACTGGATAGCGCCGATGACCACGGCAATAACGCCGGAGGCGTGCACGCTTTCAGCAGCGAGGTAGGCGCCGAAGGGGATCATGAGGGTCACGGCGTTGCTGGTGACCACGTCGTGGGCACGCTGGCGAACGTAGCCGCCAAGCCAGCCGAAGATATAACCAATAATGACCGCGAGGATCGAGCCGAGCACGAAGTCCTTGGCGACCGAGAGCGGCTCGATGTGGTGGCCGCTGGTCATGGAGTGGATTGCGGCGTGGAAGAGAACGATTGCGATAGCGTCGTTGAAGCTACCTTCGGTCTGCAGAGTACCGATGAGGCGGCGGGGGATGCCGACGGGCTCAGCGACTGCTTCCACGGCGACGGGGTCGGGCGGGGAGACGGCGGCACCGACGGCAAGGGCGACGGCGATGGTCATACCGGGGACCCACCACATGGCTGCGCCGGCAATTGCCAGGGCGGAGACGGTGGTGAGAAGGACCGAGTAGAGCAGTACGGATCTCCAGCGGCGGCGCAGGGTGCCCCAGGAGAATTTAACGCCGATGGCCCACAGTAGCGGCGGAAGGAAGATCGGCAGGATGATGTCGCTGTCGATAGTAAGATCCGGTCGGTTGGGGATGAAGAGCGCGGCGGTGCCGAGCAGGGTCATCATGACCGGCCAGGGGAGGTTGAGTCGATCACCGACGCTGACCATAAACACGGTCGCAATCAGGATGATGACAATAACGGAGAGGTAAAGCATTGGTCCGGTGTTGTTCCTTTCGCGCGGCTAGGGTTAGTCGGCTACGTCTTTCTACTCTACCGGAGGGGCTCATTCCGCTTTTCGGATATGGGGGTTCTGCAGCGTTTATTGTGGTGTTGTTTACCTCTAAGCCTAATGCTCTTTACGGAATATAGAGTTTTCCCCTGAATATCTCTGCTTTTCAGCAGGTTATTCAGGGGAAAATTCTATATTTGGAATATATCGATTGGGGTAGCTACCTCTAGCAGATTACTTAGAGCCGCATCCACCAGCACCGCAGCCACAACCGCCAGCGGGAGCTTCCTCCACGACCGGTTCAGGCTCGTCGTGGCCACCACAGCAGCCACCCTTTTCTTCCTTTGGTTCGTCGTGGCCGCCGCAGCAACCGCCGCCACCGTGGGAGTGGCCGTGAGACTCAGCCGGAGCTTCAGCGGAGGAACCGCATCCACCCGAGCCACAGCCACAACCACCGGCGGAAGGTGCCGACTCATCGTGGCTACCGCAGCCACCCGAGCCACAGCCACAGCCGCCACCGTCAACCGAGCCACAGGCAGAGCCGCGTGCATCGCGGTGACCCATGAGGTCCACACCCAGGTCGGAGAGGTAACGCAGGTAACCTGCGAGGGCGTCACGTCCACCGGTGCCGGAGATAACGATGCCGCCGTGGCGCAGTGCCTTGAGCACCTCGTTAACCATCGGCCACTGCTCAATGTCGTCGGTAATGGTGATAGCGCTGACCACGTGCATTGCGAGGGAGGTCAGCGAGCGCAGAGACTGTTCGTAGCCTTCGGACAGGTGAATAACCTTGGCAGGCGCCGCCAGGCGCAGGATGGACAGCACGCGCATCAGCATCATGGGTACTGCATTTTCGGGTAGCAGTACGGTCACGCCGATTGCGGAGGACTCTGCAATACGTTCGATGGTTGCCGCGAGTTCTTCGGAGTCGATATCGCGGGAGATGTCCAGAACTTCGTAGGAGTCCACGGCGATGGAGCGGGTGCCCAGCGCATCGGCGAGCGCTTCATCTTCGGTGTGGATCGCAATCATGTTGCGGAATTCGTTGCGGCGCACGACGGAGGCTGCCTCGATGAGGGCGAAGTCCTGTCCTTCACCGTCCACGAGGAGGGTGTGGATTTCTTCGCGGTTGAGGCCTTCGCCTGCGGTGGCGCGCTCGATTAGTTCAGAAAATGCATTGCTCATACCGAATATTAAACACCTGATTTCGGGGCGTGTGCCCGCGAGGTTTACCTGTCTTGGCGGTTTTGGGCGGTTTAAGACGTGATTTTATGCCGAGAGCGTGGGCGTCTGCCTTTTTCTGCGTGTACTGGAGGGTTTTCGGTGACAAAAGTGCTCGTGAAACGCGAAACGTTCGCTCTGAGTGAGTGAGAATCGACATTCATTTTTGAGGTTGTGCCGCGTATTTGCGCGATTTTTGTTTGCGGTGGGGTGCACCTTGCTCAATATGTAGAGTTGAACACCCTAAAATGAAAGGGTGGTACTTTCCCGTGAAAAGATTCTAGATACCGCCTACGAGGTCTTGGCGACCTACGGTTTGGCGGACCTTTCCATGCGCCGACTCGCTCAGGAGCTTCACGTGGCTCCCGGCGCCCTGTACTACCACGTGAAGAATAAGCAGCAGCTTCTCATTCTGTTGGCGGATTACATTCTGGCTCGTGCCCCGAAGTCGATGTCTGAGGAGGCTGAGCCGAATCCGGAGGCTATTCGTGCTTCGATGATTCGCCGCGGTGATCTTCTGTTCTCTCTGCTGTACCCGATTCGTGAGTGCCCTGAGGTGGTGCGTTTGAGTTTGGCTCTGCACCCGCGTGAGTTGAAGCCGGTGGTGGCGATGGCTCATGAGTTCCAGGCGCTTGGTTTGGGTCATGCGGAGGCGCTACGTCGTGCTCGTTTGTTGACTCATATTGCGTTGAGCCTGGTGGAGGAGTATCAGACTCTGCCGCTGATTTCTCCGCAGGAGGCTGTGGCGAGCGGCGATGTTCCTCTGATTGAGAATGCGTTTAACCGTTACCGTCAGGATCTGCTTTCTGCCATTGATTCGATGATGGTGGTGCAGGAGCCCTACACGCAGGATGCGTAATCGCTTAGCCCTGGTTTATTAGTTATGTATGTTGCCCCGTACCCCTCTTGTGGGGGTGCGGGGCTTATGCGTGCGTTGGTGCTGGTTGCTCTGCCGCGCTCTGATACCGGCGCGGTTTGGCGACTGAGTCGATGTTCGCTGGTTTTCTGCTTTAGTCTAGAGGTGACACGTGCTTGTACCCGGAGCGTATCGGGTGCGCGAAGGGTGTCGTTTATGTCTTAGTGCCCTGTTGGGCTTGATCAGAGGTGTTCCATGTCGATGACCGCTACCGCCCAGTGGGCGGCTCTTCCGGACCATAGCGCGGAGATTGCGCGTGTGCGTGAGGAGTTTATTACTGCGTATGGTTATGAGCCGGATGGTGTGTGGTCTGCGCCTGGGCGTCTGAATCTTTTGGGCGAGTACATTGATTTTTTGGGTGGCTCGTGCCTGCCGATGCCGCTGCCGTACCGCACCTATGTGGCGGGTGCGTTGCGTCGTGATGGTGTGTTGCGCGCGTCTTCTTTGCAGATGCCCGGTGATGAGCGCACGGTTGTGATTCGCGATATTCAGCCGGGTCATTTGAAGGGCTGGTTCACCTATGTGGCGGGTGTTGCGTGGGCGATGAATCAGGAGGGTGGCAGGGATATTATGCTGCCCGATGAGTTTGGTGCTGATCTGCTGATTAATTCTCGTGTTCCGGTGGGTGGCGGTTTGTCGTCTTCGGCGGCTTTGGAGTGTTCTACGGCGTTGGCGTTGTTGGAGCTTTCGTGTCCGGTGCGTGAGGAATGCCCGCAGGCGGATACTACCCCGGCTGATAGTGATGCGTTGCGTGCGCGTCTGGCTCAGGTGTGTATTACGGCTGAGAATAAGGTGGCTGGCGCGCATACGGGTGGCCTGGATCAGACGGCGTCGTTGCGTTCGTATCCGGAGCAGGCTCTGGTGGTTGATTTCCGTGATTTTTCGATTGAGCCGGTTGCGGTGGATATTGCTCAGCATGGCCTGAGTTTTTTGGTGATTGATACGAACACTCCGCATGAGCTGACGGATGGCGGTTTTGCGGCTCGTCGTGCGGCGTCTGAGGCGTGCGCTGATACTTTGGGTCTGCGTTTTTTGCGTGATGCCCTACCGGAGGATTTGTCGTGTGCGGGTATGGATGCGCGTGCGGCAAAGGCGTGGCGTGCTGATTTGGTGGATTCTTCGGTGAATCGTGCCTTGGATGCGCTGGAGGATGCGGGTCGCCCGTGTTCGTTCCCGCGTGGTTGGGTGCGTCATGCGTTCCACGATATGACTCTGGTGGGTCGTGCGAGCTATCTGTTGCAGCATGCTGATGAGCTGGGCTTTGCGGCATTTGAGGAGGCGGGCCGCATTTTCACGGAGTCGTTTGTGTCGATGCGTGATGAGTTGCGTGTTTCTCGCCCTGAGATTGATGATGCGGTGCAGGTGTGCCTGGATCGGGGCGCGTTGGGTGCCCGTATTGTGGGTGGTGGTTTTGGTGGCGCGGTGATGGCGCTGATTCCGACCTCTCAGCTGGAGGCTGCCGCGGATGCGGTGGCGACTGCGTATGCTGTGCGCGGCTATGCGGCGCCTCGTTTTTTGCCGATGGTTGCTGGTTTTGCGGCGTCTCATGATTGGGCTGCGGGCGCTGATCCTACGGATATTCCGGTGTTGTAGGGTTGGGCGCTGAGGTCTGTCATAAATCGGCGGGGTGTCACAGGGGCGTTTTTTCGGGGTTTTGAACAATATTCATAGCTGGAAGTTTCCTGCGAGTTTCTGCAATTTTCCTCCGGTTATCCCCTGCAATAACGCGCTGATAAGCCATAATTTTTTGGTCGTTGGTCAAAAGTGGCGCCACGTTTTCTGAGGGTGGTTTTTCTTGCCTTCGCGGGTATGTACACTTATCGACGGACGCAATCCGTGAGCTGTAAAGTTTCGATGCGCATAGTCCGGCATATGGATAGCATCTACACTGGGTTCGACCGTCACATACAAGCCCAGCTTGCAGGTTTCGTCCACCAAAGCATCACACTCCAGTTTTCTGCCCGCCCCGGGCAGGTACCTCACCAAGAGTGAGGCTTTAGAGCGCGAAAGCGCAGAAAGGAGGCCCCCGTGGGCTTCGATATCAAGGGCACCGTTGAGCAGGGCCTCGACAAGGCTCAGGAAGTCATCAACGAAAAGGCTGGCAAGGAGGTCGTCACTGACGAGCACGTTGCCAAGGTTGAAGAGGTCGTGACCGAGAACGTCTCCAAGCTGACCGAGAAGTTCGGCAAGTAAGGCGACAGCCTCCTTTGGATTGGCGCCCTGCCTCGCCTCCTCATGGGGTAGGGCGCCATTTCCCTGGGTTTGCATTACAGGCTTTCACTCAACATCTCTCTCAAATAATGGGGCGTTCTGCCCCGCCTGGGTTCTTTCATTCACCGACTCACTCGGCATATTGCTCAGCTTCGGTTACCGCCTGGTAGCCTGTTTTCACTCTTCTTTTACTCTTACTCAGCACAAGTACTCGCGTTTTCTCGCGAACTGTATACGCCCCGCATCATTGGTTCGGCAACCTTGGTGTGGGGCGTATGCCGTTAATGCGCGGGGGAAGGCATCTGGGGCGGGGCACAGGCTTCTGGAGAGCAGGGTGAAGGCTTCTGCGGGAGTGCTGCACGGGCTGCCGGGGTGCGGCGCGGGCGTTCGCCCTATGAGGACCTCTCCCCTGCCCCTGTAACCTCAGGCTATGCTTGATATGTCAACTTATTGAGCTGCGCCCTCAGGTAGGTTTCAGTGCCTCCTGAAGACCGCGGAGCACCCCGTCTATGGAGGAACTATGTTTGAACGTCAGCAGTCCGATCAGCAGAAGGCACGCGAGGTCATGAAGGATGGTGGCGTCGTCATTTATTGGCGCCCCGGCTGCCCCTACTGCGAGGCTCTGGATTCTAAGCTGGGCGAGCTGGGCGACCACGCTACCTGGGTGAACATTTGGGAGGATCCGCAGGCTGAGGCGCATGTGAAGTCCCTCAACGACGGCAACGCGACCGTCCCCACCGTGGATACCGGCGACACCCACTTTGTGGTCGCTGACTTGGTGAGCCGCAACAAGGTGAAGAAGCTGATTGAGAACACCCTCAACTCTAGCGGCGAGGCTTAAGATGGCTCGCCCGGCACTGAACCGCGATACGACGGTCTGCATTTCCCTGTCTGGTCGCCCGTCGAATCACGGTATTAAGTTCCACAATTACCTGTACGAGAAGCACGGTCTGGATTACCTGTACAAGGCGATGACCACCACCGATATTGAGGGTGCTATCGCCGGCGTGCGTGCTCTAGGTATTCGTGGCTGCTCGGTGTCTATGCCGTTTAAGCAGGCTGTTATCCCGCTGATGGACGATATGGACCACTCGGCTGCGGTTATTGGTGCGGTGAACACGATTGTGAACACTGACGGCTTCTTGAAGGCGTACAACACGGATGTGATTGCGGTGGCTTCCCTGCTGCGTTCGCATAATGTGGATCCGTCTCTGCCGTTCCTGCTGCGCGGTTCGGGCGGTATGGCTGCGGCTGTGGCTGGCGCGTTCTTTGATGCGGGCTTCTCGCAGGGCATGATTATTGCCCGTAACGAGGAGACCGGTCGCGCGCTGGCTGAGCGTTACGAGTACGCCTGGGCGCCGGAGGTGGGCAACCTGCGAGCGCCGATTCTGGTGAACGTGACCCCGATTGGCATGGCTGGCGGTGAGGAGAGCGAGGAGCTGTCCTACCCGCAGGAGGCTATTGCTGAGGCGCAGGTGGTCTTTGACGTGGTGGCGATGCCCGTTGAGACTCCGCTGGTTCGTGCGGCTCGTGCGGCGGGTAAGGAAGTTATTCACGGTGGCGAGGTGATTGCTCTGCAGGCTGCTGAGCAGTTCCGCCTGTACACCGGTGTGGAGCTCACCCCTGAGGAGGTTGAGGAGGCGGAGGCTCAGGCGAACTAGGTTCGCGCCCGCTGCTTCTTCGCCCCGTGAGGGGCTCGATACGTGAAAGTGCCCGGAAGGTTAATCCTTCCGGGCACTTTTTTGGTTTCTCCGGTGCGTAGCACCGGATTTTTTTGTAATTACACACACCCTGGTATTTAAGGTTTTCCACATCTGTGGAGAAATCTGGGGAAAACTCTTACACCGGTGTAATTCATGCCGTGTGATTCACTCGTTTTGGGCTGTATCCACAGGTTTTAAACATGTACTCACACTCTTGGAATTACACGAATGTAGTTATGCACAGTGTGGAAAACCCCTGTGGATAACCAGCCTCCGCAGCGGTTTTCCGCGGATTTTCAGGCTCAAAAGCGGCCTTTGAACCACCGCTGCAGGCCCTGTTGCGGCGGTTCCGAAGGATCCGGCTTCTTCACGAACGGGATAATCAGCAGGGTCGCGAGCACGCCACCGACAAAGCCGCCAAAGTGTCCCGCGTGAGAAATATTCGGGTGGAATAGGCTCTGCACAACGTCAATACCCATGAGCAGAATAAAGAGGCGTGCAGTATCCTTCTGCTTCCGAAGAAGCAGAAGGACGAAGAACGCGCCGTAGAGGCCGTACACACCGCCTGAGGCGCCCACAGCACCACGGTAGTAGGCGAAGATGTACACGCTGAGACCCGCACTCAAGGTAGCAGCCATATATACGAAGAGGAACTTCCACCGCCCCATCATGCGTTCGAGGGACACACCGAAGATGAAGAGGTAAATCATGTTCCACACCAGGTGCATCGGATCAGTTTGTGAGTGCACAAACCCGTGCGTGATGAGGCGGTAGTACTCGCCGTGGTGAACACGGGGACCAGACATCATGCCGAGGTTGTGCACCCAACGGAATGGAATAATCTGTTGCAGACCGTACACCACGACGTTAATCAGAATGAGCGTGTACGTAATATGCCAGTGACAGGCGATGAAGGAACGCTTCGGGCTCGAGGCGCCTCCATTGAGGTCACGGTAGCAGTCGGGGCAGACCATGCCCACATCCAGCGCCACCTGGCATTCGCCGCAGACGGTGCGGTTGCAGCGCCCACACTGGGCGTAGCTAACGCGGTCGGGGTGGTTGACGCAGACCGTGGGGCTCTGCCCGTAGCCTGCGTAGTTGGGAAAGTTCTCCACTGACCCTCCAAGGGTTGTGTGCCGGATTTTCCGAAGATTTTTCACGTATTTTCAGGCTTAGTACCTGCCGTTTTGCCATTGCTGCGGGCTCTGCTGCTGAGGAGGCTCGGGCTTATCCACAAGCGGGACAAACAGCAGTGTCAACAGCACACCACCGACAAAACCACCCGCATGGCATGCGTGGGAGATATTCGAGGGGGTCAGAATGCTATAGATGATGTTCGGGGCAGTAATCATGACGAACACTCGTGCGGTGTCCTTCTGCTTCCTGATGATTAGCAGGGTCAAGAAAGAGCCCATGAGGCCGAATAGACCACCGGAGGCACCCACCACGCTGGTGTCAGACGCCAGCACGTACACGCCGAGGGCGCCGAAGACGATAGAGCCCAGGTACACGAGGAGGAACTTCCAGCGCCCCATCATGCGTTCGAGGGACACACCGTAGATGAAGAGGTTAATCATGTTCCACACCAGGTGCATCGGGTCGTTCTGCATGTGCAGAAAACCGTAGCTGATGATGCGGTAGTACTCGCCATGCTGGACGTAGGGCCACCAGATGTTGCCGTGCCTAACCACCCATTCATTGGGAATGATCTGCTGCAGACCGTACATCGCGACGTTAATCAGAATGAGCGTGTACGTAATGTGCCAGTGGCGCGCCAGGAATGAGCCCTGTGCTTTCGAACCTTGCGCCTTCGAGCTGCCGCCCGTGAGGTCGCGGTAGCAGTCGGGGCAGACCATGCCTACATCCAGCGCTACCTGGCATTCGCCGCAGACGGTGCGGTTGCAGCGCTTGCACTGGGCGTAGCTAACGCGGTTGGGGTGGTTGACGCAGACGGTTGGGGTCTGCCCGTAGCCTGCGTAGTTGGGAAAGTTCTCCACTGAACCTCCAGGGGTTGTGTACCGGATCAACCGGGGTGGTGTGCGGGGGATGGCGCGCGCGGGCATATAAGCGCAGGGACCCACCGGAAGAATCCTGGCGGGCCCCTGAACTATACGTGTTTTCTCAACACCTTCAGCAGAATGCTCGTATGAGCCTTCCGATGGGGTTTATCAGAGCTTTTCGATGTCGATCGAGGAGATGACAACGTCCTTGACCGGGCGGTCCTGGAAGCCGGTCTCAACGCCCTCAATAGCGTCAACAACCTTCTTGGATGCCTCGTCGGTAACCTCACCGAAGATGGTGTGGCGGCCGTTCAGCCAGGGGGTCTCAACGGTGGTGATGAAGAACTGAGAACCGTTGGTGCCGGGGCCTGCGTTAGCCATTGCCAGCAGGTAGGGCTTGGAGAAGGAGAGCTCGGGGTGAATCTCGTCCTTGAACTGGTAGCCGGGGCCACCAACGCCCATACCCAGGGGGTCGCCACCCTGAATCATGAAGTCCTTGATGATGCGGTGGAACACGACGTCCTTGTACAGGGGGGTGTTCATGATTTCACCGGTGCGGGGGTGCTTCCACTGACGGGAGCCGTCAGCGAGGCCGATGAAGTTCTCAACAGTCAGCGGTGCGTGGTTGCCGAAGAGTTCGACGACGATGTCACCGTAGTTGGTGTGGATAGTTGCCTTAGCAGTTGCATTAGTCATGGCTCTATTGTGGCACGGGGCGGCGCTCATTCGCCATCTAACATGTTTTTTCGCCCCGGGCGCACCGTTGGGCGGGCTTTTTGGGCGGGAATTGAATATCCTGAGAGGTGAACACTACGCGCGCGGCGGCGTTTTCTGGTCGCTGGCGCATTTCAACCGATGGAGGTCACCCCATGTTCTGCTGCAAGAAGCGTAAGGCACGCAAGGCTGCTAAGGCTCAGACTATTGTCTCTTCTCTGGCTGCTGTTGAGTCCGCGCTGGAAGGCAAGACCGCTGAGATGTTCGCTGAGAAGCTGACCGGCAACAAGAAGGCGCTGAAGAAGGCTCGTAAGGCTACCGCGAAGACCGTTCGCGCCGCTGAGAAGGAACTGGCTCGTATTGAGCGTAACGGCGGCAAGCGCCCCCGTAAGGGCCTGGCGTTCCTGGGTCTGCTGGTTGCTCTGGGTGTTGCAGGCGCCGCAGCCTACAACGCAGCTCGTCCCGTAGAGGACCCCTGGAAGAACGCATAAGCGTTCCCTGTATCTTTTTCTCTAAGGCTTTCTGAGGCGCCGCTAGCGGCGTAAGAGAGCGCTTTATGAAAGATAGCCGCCCGCTAGAGTTCTTACTCTGGCGGGCGGCTATTGTTTTGGGTGTTTCTCTTGTTTTTTGGGGGGAGGGGGAGTGCAGCTGTGATGCTGAATCTCCTGTGTATACCCCAGACACCTGATATACCCAGACATATTCCCGGATATACAAAGAACCCCATGTCTTTCGACATGGGGTTCTCGGTTCAAAAATAAACCGGCGATGACCTACTCTCCCACACCCACAAAAGTGCAGTACCATCGGCGCGAAGAGTCTTAGCTTCTGGGTTCGGAATGGAACCAGGCGTTTCCCTCTTGCTATAATCACCGGAAAGTGGAGGCGAGGGGACTCGAACCCCTAACCCTCTGCTTGCAAAGCAGATGCGCTACCAATTGCGCCACGCCCCCGCGGTGCTCTACTAGTCTATAACACCTTTTGCGGCTTCACCAAATCCTCAGGCATATTTTTTTAGTTAGACCCGTCACATTACTGAGGGGCTTAGGTAATAACCTCACCCGGCACTGTTGCCTCACGCTTCGTCAGAGCCCGCAAGGGACCACTCACTTCCTGCAGATATTTACGAACCGCAGTGCGTTGCGCCTCCTTCGCAGACTCCTCCTTCGACTCGGGAGCCGTGAAACCCAATTTAAACCCATCCCACTGGCTCGCCGACGGATATTTCTCGCGAGCATTCCACACCAGCGAGAACGACGCCAAAGTATTCAGTTCCTTCTTCGTGGCGGCCTTCGACAACACATCAGCGACCGTTGCCACACGCGAAGACTCGGCAACACTCACCGAAATCTTCGACTGCGCGCCCGAGGGCAGGCTCAGCGCCTTCTCCGGAGCCAACTGAATATTCAGGTGAACCTGCTGCACCCGCTCGTTCTTCAAATCCAGCTCAGCCAGAGTACGGAAGCGCTTCAGCAGGGACTCATAGTTCTCATCAATCACAACGGCATTCAGGCGCAGCTCATCCGCCAGCAGACCCACCTGCGCATAGCTCGCGGTGGTACCCAACGCCGCATTAGCGGTCAGCACCTTCAGCCACTGCTCTTCCTTCAGGGTTGCCGATTCATTCACGCGCAGCGGGCTCACCGGCGCATCCGTAGCGGTATTAGCGATGTTCTGCGGGTCATTCGCCGAGTCCACACCTCCGTAGGTGACGCTCAGCCGATGCAAAGAGCCATAAACGGACAGATTCGTCAGCGCTGTAGCAGCCGCTGCCAAGTCGGCCTGCGCCGCCTCCGTGAGGGAGAAAGAACCCACCAGACGCAGATCCTGCTCACGGCGCCCCTGGCCCACATAAATACGCCCCAGCGACTCAATCTTCAGGTAGCGGGTATCAATATTCTCGCGAACCAGACGCTCACGACGCGCCAGCAGCTTCTCGTTTGAAACCACCACCGCAGCGTCCTCACCCAGCACACCGGTGGCGGCGATCTGCGGCATCGCGGCAAGTACCCCGGCGGCAGCGACCACGCCGCCGGTCAGAAGCAGGGAACGGCGGGGCACCACGAGGCGGCGCACCTGCCCAGCAATAGCCTCTTTAGCGGCATCTACACGGGTAGAGGGGCTCTTAGCCACAGAGTCCTCAGCGGCAACGGATGCCGCCTCAGAAGAGCCCTGAGAGGCTCCCCGGGTAGAAGTATCGGGAATGTGAGAGTTCTCGGGTTCCAAAGAAGGGGAAGAAGACACAGAATCTCCATGATGCAGGGCGAGCACAAAGCCCACCAACGGTTTGAGGGGAGTGAAGTCCCTCTAGAATACCGCCCGCACCCATGCGCAGGCCGGCAACCCGCGGCACATCCATCGGAGGGCATAAAGAAAACCTATGGGGTGGACTTAAGTCCACCCCATAGGTCACAAGTTTCATGAGAGCTCTCAACTCTCATAGCAGGCTATTTAGTTATCCTGCGCAGCGGTAGCGTTTGGAGCCGGAACATTAGCCGACTCAGCAGCAAGCTCCGCAATGCGAATCTCGCCGGTCGTCGGATCCTCATACGCAACGTACTCGGTGCCGCCTGCGGTGGGCTCCGCATCCTCGTTCACGTGGTTCTCCGCAATCAGGAAGCCGTGTGCACCAAGAATCTTAGCGACGCGGTCAATATCCTGAGGAGTCGGAGTATGGTCCACCACGCGGCGAATGTACTCATTAATGCGCTGGTCACTCACATACGCCTCACCACGGGCAGCGCGAGACTGCATGAGCTGACGAACAACTTCCTGCAGCTGCTCATCGGTCAGACGCATCTTCAAAATAGCCATCACTGCCGCGCGGTCCTGCACCGGAACATCCTTGGGATACCCGACGCTCAGCCAGTCGATTACTCGAGAGATCATGCTCTTATCAGGCATCGAGCCCCTCCTTCGAAGCAGTCATCATATGCAATTTAGTGTTCACGGGATTAGTGGCCTCCACCGGTTACGCCGAAGATATTCCAGCCGAAAGTGTGGTCGATAAAGTCCTTAGCGACCCAGAGAATACCGATGATTACGATTGCTACGATAATAGCAAAAATGCAGAACGCAGCAATCTTCGCCGCCGTTCCCGGAGGCTCAATTTCAACGAGCTTGCCGTCCGCGGTGTACTCGGTACGACCAGCCAGCATACGCAGACCCAGCGCATAGAGCGCCGGAAGGCCCGCGCCAAAGAACAAACCGGCAATCAGCACCGGAATAACCTTGTTCACAATGTCCATCAGATATTCCACGGCTACGAACCTGCCTTCTCAGTAGCAAGAGTCTGCTCTGCGGATGCGTCAGCGCTGGTGACTGCAGCGCCTTCCTTTTCATCCCAGTCGCCAGTCACGTTCGAAGCGTCAATGTTGTCCTTCTGGGAATGACGCCACATCAGGAAGCAGAAGATAATCAGCAGCGCGAACACGGTCAGCTCGCCAACGAACTGGGTGCCGGTCAGAGCGTTCAGGCCGTGACCAATCAGCCAGGTCAGAGCACCCACAATTGCGGCAGCCGGCAGAGTAATCAGCCAAGCAACCACCATACGGCCGGCAACAGACCAGCGAACCTCAGCACCCTTACGACCCAGACCACTACCCAGAATCGAGCCGGATGCCACGTGAGTGGTGGACAGTGCCATACCGAAGTGGGAGGAGGTCAGAATAATCGCAGCGGACGCGCCGTCAGCAGCAACACCCTGAGGGGTATCCACCTCAACAATGCCCTTACCGAGGGTGCGGATAATGCGCCAACCGCCCAGGTAAGTACCCAGAGCAATAGCGATAGCGCAGGAAGCCTTCACCCACAGGGGGATCGCATCGTCATTGTTCAGGGTGCCCGAAGCAACCAGAGCCAGGAAGATCACGCCCATGGTCTTCTGCGCATCGTTGGTACCGTGCGCCAGAGACATCAGGGATGCGGTCGCAACCTGTCCCTTACGGAAGCCGCCGTGCTTACGGTCGTCAGCCACCGGAGCAGCGATACGGTAGACCAGCCAGGTGCCGGTTGCCGCCACAATAGCCGCAATGACGGGGGAGAGGACCGCGGGAACAATAATCTTGGACAGAACGCCCATCCACTGCACACCGTCGAAGCCGATAGCGACAATAGCCGAACCAATCAGGCCACCAAACAGAGCGTGCGACGAGGAGGAGGGCAGACCCAGAAGCCAGGTCAAAACGTTCCAGAGGATACCGCCCACCAGACCGGTAAAGACGATGAGCATCAGCGCCGGACCGTGCGTTGCTACATCGATACGGTCCAGGTTCACGATACCGCTACCGACCGAGCGTGCCACTTCAACGGAGAGGAACGCGCCCACAAGGTTCAGGGAAGCAGACAGCGCCACGGCGGTCTTAGGCTTCAGCGCACCGGTTGCAATGGAGGTTGCCATCGCGTTACCGGTGTCGTGGAAGCCATTCGTAAAGTCGAAGGCGAGCGCGGTAAGCACCACGATCACGAGAATAATGAGTTCTGTAGTCACAAGAAAATTATCTGTCGGTTTTCGCGAAATCTAAAGTATTCCGAATTAACACGAAATAACAGATAAACCCACGGCATTGAGCGGATTTTTATGAGGGTTTTACTATAGAGCCCATATTTCAGGGGAAACTCTCCCGATATTCCGCGGAAAAAAGGGTGCACCTATCGGAATGCTTAAGTTGGTTTATGTGGCTTATGCGAGAGTGCGGGGGAGAGGGGTGATTATATCCATCAAGAGGCTAAAGTGTGTTCACCAAGTGTTCACTTTCAGGAACCTCCCAGCTTTCTTTTTGTGACACACCTTTATTATTCAGACCTCATTTAGGTCACCGAGCTACCCACACGGGACACCCCTGTGGGTTTTACGGCGCGGGGCTTTCTGCGGAGCACATTCTCCACAGTAGGGGTTTCCTACAGCCGTGCACATTCGAATATCACGAAGAATTGAATCTATACCCGCGGCGCACGCAGCACATCAACTTCGCGAGGTATTCGCATCTATTCCCCCGCATCACATCAGCAGATACAACAACTTCGGCGAATACAACAAAAAACCCCGCATCTTTCGATACGGGGTCTTTCTCAAAAATAAACCGGCGATGACCTACTCTCCCACACCCACAAAAGTGCAGTACCATCGGCGCGAAGAGTCTTAGCTTCTGGGTTCGGAATGGAGCCAGGCGTTTCCCTCTTGCTATAATCACCGGAAAGTGGAGGCGAGGGGACTCGAACCCCTAACCCTCTGCTTGCAAAGCAGATGCGCTACCAATTGCGCCACGCCCCCGTCTCAGCGGAAACCACTGTTTAGTTATTTTTCCAAGCCTTCACGACCTCATTGCTCTGGTACTTTTTCAGAACCATCACAGTAACACACGAAAGAACAGCAAGAATCAATAATTTCTTCATTATTGCCTTTCATAGTGTGGAGTGGGCGTACCAAGAATCGAACTTGGGACCTCTTCGTTATCAGCGAAGCGCTCTAACCGTCTGAGCTATACGCCCTCCTTCTGCGGAATTTCTTCCGTAGAACGAGATATAACTATACAGGTGTTTGAAGGTAACACCAAATCGAAAAAGCATGTTCTGTATCACACTTTAATATTGGGGGTTCCCGAGCATACAGAGCGGGGCATGCAGAACGGGCGGCACCGCCTCCACCAGAGACAGAACCGCCCGCACACAAAGCTCAAAAGCTACAAACTAGGACTCATCACTCAGAGTCAAGGTCACGCCACCAACCAGCTTCGCAGCCAGGTTGTACAGAATCGCGCCAATCATACCCAGCAGAGTAAAGACCACAGTGTTGACCACAGCAAAAATAGTAGTCACCAAAGCAACCTGACCCAGCGAAATCATCTGCGAAATATCCACAGTGGTCGAACCGGTACCCAGCGAGCTAATCAGCTGGTTCACGCCGGTAAACGCACCAGAAGCCTGCAGGAACAGCCAGAGAATCACCGAAGCCACGACGGTCACGATACCCAGGGCAATAGACAGCAGGAAGATCAGCTTAGCAACCGACCACGTATCAACCTTCTGAACCACCAGACGCGCACGACGAATCTTCGAACGCGGCGCCGGACGCACCAGCTGACGGCGCGAACCGGTCGGACGCTTAGCGTTCACAGGGCGCTTACCGGCAGGACGCTTAGCGGTACCGCCAGGACGGGCCTGGCCCGAACGCGCCTGAGCCGGGCGACGCGCGCCAGCCTTAGCCGCACCCGAAGACTTAGATGCACCAGCCGACGCCGAACGCTGTGCCGACGCAGGAGAGGAGCTCGCGGGAGTGCTGCTCATTAGTTACCTCCAGTAGCGGTGAGATCGGCAGCTGCCGCTTCACCCTCGTTGTCCGTACCGGGCGCCTCAGAAGACTCCGAAGCCTCGGTGTTCTCAGTGGTTTCATCGTCGCTATCATCCAGCTGACGATCCTGGTTGCGTGCAACACCAATAATAGAATCGCCCTTACCGGGCTTTGCAAAGATAACACCCATAGTATCGCGTCCCTTCGCAGGAACCTCATTCACATTCGAACGAACGACCTTGCCGCTGGCCATAACCACCAGCACCTCGTCCTCTTCATCCACAATGAGGCCACCCACCAGGGCACCACGATCCTCAACTAGCTTAGCAACCTTAATGCCGAAGCCGTTACGGCCCTGCACACGGTACTCATCCACGCTCGTACGCTTCGCGTAACCACCCTCAGTGACCACGAAGACGAAGGAGCCCTCAGTAACCACGTTCGCAGAAATCAGCTCATCGCCCTCACGGAACTTCATACCGGTCACACCCGAGGTCGAACGACCCATCGGGCGCAGCGATGCATCATCAGCGTGGAAGCGCAGCGACATACCGTTACGCGACACCAGCAGAATATCGTCCTTATCCGAAACGGTGAACGCCGAAACAACCTCATCGCCCTCACGCAGGTTAATCGCAATCAGGCCGGCAGTACGGTTCGTATCGTAATCGCTCAGACGGCTCTTCTTCACCATGCCACCGCGAGTAGCAAGCACCAGGTACTCAGCATCCTCGTAGCTCTTCAGCTCCATGACCTGAGCAATATGCTCACCGCCCTGGAACTCCAGCAGGTTCGCAATGTGCTGACCCTTCGCGTCACGACCGGCTTCCTGCAGCTCGTAACCCTTCGCACGGTACACGCGACCCAGGTTCGTGAAGAACAGAATCCAGCTGTGCGTAGTGGTCACAAAGAAGTGCTCCACCACGTCATCACCGCGCAGCGAGGCACCCTTAATGCCCTTACCGCCGCGGTGCTGGCTACGGTACTGATCACTGCGGGTGCGCTTAATGTAGCCGCCGCGAGTAATCGTAACCACGACCTCTTCCTCGGGGATGAGGTCTTCCATGGACATGTCGCCGTTGTAGCCGTACATAATCTGGGTGCGACGCTCATCGCCGTAGCGGTTCACAATCTCGCCCAGCTCCTCAGAGATAATCTCGCGCTGGCGAGTCTCCGAAGCAATAATCGCGTTGTACTCAGCGATCATGCGCATCAGCTCATCGTGACGATCCTGAATCTTCTGACGCTCCAAAGCAGCCAAACGACGCAGCTGCATGTTCAGAATTGCCTGAGCCTGAGCCTCATCAATCTGCAGGAACTCCATCAGGCCGCTACGCGCCTCATCAGCAGTGGGGGAGCGGCGAATCAGGGCAATAACCTCATCCAGAGCATCCAGAGCCTTCAGCAGGCCACGCAGGATGTGCGCCTCTTCCTCCGCCTGACGCAGACGGTAACGGGTACGACGAACGATAACGTCCATCTGGTGATCCACCCAGTGACGCACAAACGCATCCAGGGACAGGGTACGCGGCACGCCATCCACAATGGCGAGCATATTCGCGGAGAAGTTCTCCTGCAACTGGGTGTGCTTGTACAGGTTGTTCAGCACAACCTTCGGGGAAGCATCACGCTTGAGCACAATCACCAGACGCTGACCGGTACGGCCCGAAGTCTCATCGCGCAGATCCGCGATGCCGGTGACCTTACCGTCCTTGATGAGCTCAGCAATCTTAATCGCCAGGTTATCCGGGTTCGCCTGGTACGGCAGCTCGGTAACCACCAGGCAGGTACGACCGTGGATTTCCTCCACGTTGACCACCGCGCGCATGGTGATAGAGCCGCGGCCAGTACGGTACGCATCCTCAATGCCCTTGGTGCCCAGAATCTGCGCACCGGTCGGGAAATCGGGGCCCTTAATGCGCGCCATCAGAGCGTTCAGCAGCTCCTCATTGGTCGCGTGCGGGTTCTTCAGGAACCACTCCACACCCTCGGCAACCTCACGCAGGTTATGCGGCGGAATATTGGTCGCCATACCCACAGCAATACCCGAAGAACCGTTGACCAGCAGGTTCGGGATGCGCGCGGGTAGAACGGTAGGCTCCAGGGACTTGCCGTCGTAGTTGGGCTGGAAATCAACGGTGTCTTCGTTGATGTCACGCACCATCTCAAGGGCGATGGGAGCCATCTTGGTCTCGGTGTATCGAGGCGCTGCGGCACCGTCGTTACCGGGGGAGCCGAAGTTACCCTGACCCAGAGCCAGCGGGTAACGCATAATCCAGCTCTGAATCAAACGCACCAGGGTATCGTAGATAGCGCTATCGCCGTGGGGGTGGAACTGACCCATCACATCGCCAACCACGCGGGCGCACTTATTGAAGGATCGGTCCGGGCGGTAGCCGCCGTCGTACATCGCGTAGATTACGCGGCGGTGCACGGGCTTGAGGCCGTCACGCACATCCGGCAGGGCGCGGCCAATAATAACCGCCATTGCGTAGTCCAGGTAGGAACGCTGCATTTCAGTCTGCAGGTCCACCTGTTCAATGTGACCGTGGTGGTCTACGCTTTCAGCGCCACCGTTGCTGACTACGTCAACCTCAGCGGATTTATTCTGCTGTTCTTCGCTCATTACTTTCTCATTCCTCAATGACTCGCTCGGCTATATAGCTCATTTGACATATTCCATACGGGACATATGTCGTTTCATGCTAGATATCGAGGAATCGAATGTCCTTTGCGTTCTGCTGGATAAACTCACGGCGAGCCTCAACGTCCTCGCCCATCAGAACAGAGAAGATCTGGTCAGCCGCTGCTGCATCTTCCATCTTCACCTGTAGCAGGGTGCGGCGAGCCGGATCCATGGTGGTATCCCACAGCTCGGTGTAGTCCATCTCGCCCAGACCCTTGTAACGCTGAATACCGTTATCCTTGGGCAGGCGCAGGTTCTTCGCAGCACCACGAGCCAGAGCCTCATCACGCTCAGCGTCCGAGTACACGTAGTCGTGCGGAGCGTTCGACCACTTGATGCGGTACAGCGGCGGCTGAGCCAGATACACGTAGCCAGCCTCAATCAGCGGACGCATGAAGCGGAAGAGCAGAGTCAGCAACAGAGTCGTAATGTGCTGGCCGTCAACGTCCGCATCCGCCATCAGAACGATTTTGTGGTAGCGTGCCTTCTCAATATCGAAGTCATCACCGATGCCGGTACCAAAAGCGGTAATCATCGCCTGAATTTCAGCGTTGGACAGGGCACGGTCCAGGCGAGCGCGCTCAACGTTCAGGATCTTACCGCGTAGCGGCAGAATAGCCTGAGTGTTCGGGTTGCGACCCTGAACAGCCGAACCACCCGCGGAGTCACCCTCCACCAGGTAAATCTCAGAGATCGACGGGTCCTTCGAGGAGCAGTCCTTGAGCTTACCGGGCATGGAGCTGGTCTCCAGCAGGCCCTTACGGCGGGTCGTCTCGCGTGCCTTACGAGCTGCAATACGCGCCTGAGCGGCAGTGATTGCGCGGCGCACAATATCCTTCGCCACCGCGGGGTTACGACCGAACCAGTCGCCAAGGTGGTCGTTCACCTCACGCTGGGTGAAGGACTTAGCCTCCGAGTTACCCAGCTTGGTCTTGGTCTGGCCCTCGAACTGCGGCTCAGAAATCTTAATCGAAATCACCGCGGTCAGGCCCTCACGCACGTCTTCACCGGTGAGGTTATCGTCCTTATCGCGCAGCAGCTTGTTCTCACGCGCGTAACGGTTCACCAACGAGGTCAGAGCGGCACGGAAACCCTCTTCGTGGGTACCGCCCTCGTGGGTGTTAATCGTGTTCGCGTACGAGTAGACGGATTCCTTGTAGGCACCGGTCCACTGCATCGCCACTTCCAGGCTCATATTGCGCTCAGTGTCTTCGGCTTCGAAGGAGACAATCTCCTCGTTCACAATGGTCTTCGCGCCTGCGTTGAGGAAGTGTACGTAGTCGAACAGGCCGTTGTCGTAACGGTAGGTGACAGTCGTGAAACCCTCAGCGTTCGCGTGCACGCGGTTGAGGATGTTTTCCTTCTTTTCGCTCTCTTCAGCAACCTCGTCACCGACGAACTTCTCGCGCTCATCGGTCAGGGTGATGGTCAGGCCCTTGTTCAGGAACGCCATCTGCTGGAAACGGGCGCGCAGAGTCTCAAAGTCGAACTCGACGGTCTCGAAAATCTCGGGGTCCGGGTAGAAGGTCTGAATGGTACCGGTCTTATCGGACGGTTCACCCTTACGCAGGGGGCCGTCCGGCACACCGCCATTAGAGAAAGAAATGTGCCATGCGTAGCCCTGGCGGTGCACCTCGGTAATCACGCGGGTGGACAGCGCGTTCACCACGGAGATACCCACACCGTGCAGACCACCAGAAACAGAGTAGCCGCCGCCGCCAAACTTACCGCCAGCGTGCAGCACGGTCATGACGACCTCAACAGTGGACTTGTGCTCGGTGGGGTGCTCATCCACGGGAATACCGCGGCCATCATCCTCTACGCGAACAGCACCATCAGCCTGAATGGTCACGTCAATTTTGGAGGCGTAACCGGCGAGCGCCTCGTCAACCGAGTTATCTACAACCTCGTAGACCAGGTGGTGCAGACCGCGCTCAGTGGTCGAGCCAATGTACATGCCGGGGCGCTTGCGAACCGCTTCCAGACCTTCCAGCACGGTAATATCGGATGCACCGTATTCATGCTGCTGTTCAGATGCATTCTGTTCAGATGCCACGAGGCAGAACTCCTTGAGTAGATGATGCAACCGGCGAAGAAAAATGGCGGGCCGCTCAGAGGGGAGCCTAGAACGCCTCACAGAGGGCACAAGAAAGTGCCCGTACAACCCGCGTTGCCGGTGGTGCCCATAGGTGGGCACACTTTACGCATTGTCTCTTTTATTTTACCGAGCAAGAGAGCATAAAACCATCTACGGGCGTCATTTATTGAGCTTTTTGAGAGCTATCACCCGCTCAAAAGCCCGCAAAGGCGGTTTAGAGTGGTTCAACCCCCTCTTGAGGTAGGGGGTACAGTTCACAGCCTCGTGGGGGTTGCCGGCGATTCTATAGCTTTCATAGCGTGCAGAAAAAAGCTTATTTTGACCTAACACCGTTCAATCAGCAGGTGATCGAGAGCCAGAGGCGCCCAGAAGGCTACCCGTAGGTGTCGCGCACACCGCGCATACCTGTGGCACGCCGATAGCCTCGCTGATTCCAGCGTCCGTTGTTCGGACCCAGCACGCGAACCTGAGCCACGACACCATCACCCAATTCGCGGCGGAAAAGTTCAATGAGGTGCCCGTGCATCAGGCGCAGCTGAGTCGTCCAGGCGGTAGAGTCGCACTGGACTTCAACAATGGAGTTTTCGAAGCTGATAGGGCGGGTGTGTGCCGCGATTTCAGGGCCCACGAGCTCAGCCCAGCGAGCCAGCACGCTAGAGACCGCCACAGGCTCTTTCCAGCCGCGAGAACGAATCAGGGCGCTGACGATGCCGCCGAGGGGTTTGGGGTCGCGAGAGCTCTCTCCGGGGCCGCTATAGCCACCCATGACGCGAGGGTCCCACCCCTGCGCTCGCCGCGATTTCTTCTTCGAGGCGGTTCCAGACATGACCGCACCAAAATCACGCATGATTTTATTCGCCGAGAAGGCGTTCAGGGGCGCCTCGCCGCGCTCTTGAGCTGCCACGCGCATGCGGGTCAGCAGGGCGGAGGGGGCGTCCACCTCGTCACGGTAGAACTCACCCACGCCGTCAACCTCGTACGGGTTTTGAGGCTCCGCAAACTGCGGTTCCGCGAATTCATCGAATGTTTCACGTGAAACATGGTTTTGAGGGCGGACGGGGTTACTCATCGCCGCCACCTTCCGCGAGCGCGGAAACGGTCGAGTTCGACTGCCCCGCAGAGTCAGTGACAGAGTCGGTGGCAGGACCAGCGGCAGGCTGCACATACTCGGCGTGCCCCGCCGTCACCGACACCAGGCGGTAGTCGCCCAGCTCCTCCGGAATATCGCTAAGTACTGCGCAGGTAATCAGCACCTGCTCCGCGTTGGCGACCATCGCACCCAGGCGGTGGCGGCGCGCAGAATCAAGCTCCGCAAACACATCATCAAGAATCAGAATCGGCGAAGAACCCACCGAGGAGTCATCCTCAACATGCACAAACCAGGACGCCAACTTCAGAGCCAGAGCAAAAGACCAGCTCTCGCCGTGCGAGGCAAAATGCTTCACCGGCATGCCACCGAGCAGCAGGGTAATATCCTCACGGTGCGGACCCACCAGGGTCACGCCACGCTCAATCTCGTCGCGTCGGCGCTCCGTAAAACCACGCATCAAAGCCTCCTTGAGATCCTCAATGCGCATCAGTGCCGCATGCTCGATTGAGCGCTCGCCCATGCTCGAAAAAACAGTCGACTCATAGTTGAAACCAACCTCTTTAGAGCCGTCTGTCAGCCCCGTGTAGGCGCGGCGAAGCTGCGGCAAAAAACGCTGTAACAGACGAAAACGCGCTGAAAGCAGCTGAGCACCCAGAGTCGACAGCTGCTCATCCCATACCGAGAGCGTGCTCAAGGCGTTCTCGTCCCGCGCCTTACGCTGCATGGATTTCAGCAGTGAATTACGCTGCCGCAAAATCCGCTCGTACTCGCTACGGTAGCCAGCAACCACCGGACGCAAAGAGCTGGCCAAATCATCCACAAAACGACGACGACCGGCGGGATCCCCCTTCACCAGTTGCAGATCCTCCGGGGAAAACAGCACCGTGCGGGCAATGCCCAGCGCCTCCTTGGCGCGCACTGGCGCGGCACGATTAATGCGCACCCGATTACTCTGCCCCGGAGCAATCTCAAACTCGGTCACTGTCTGCTGCGAACCGCGCACCGTACGGGTGCGAATATAGGCGCGCGAAGCACCCGCTCGAACCAGCGGCCCGTCATGGCTCACACGGTGCGAAGAGAGCGACGCCGCATAGTCGATTGCCTCAACAATATTGGTTTTCCCCACACCATTAGAGCCCAGAAACACCGTAACTCCCGCCGAAAGAGGCAGGCTCAGCAGGGCGTAGGTACGGTAATCCAACAACGAAATATGGTCAATATACACCGGAGCAGCTCCTTTCACGGGGTTTCACATACGGGGTCGCAGGGGTTCACAGCGCCAGCTGGCGGGCACAGTGCGCAGGCCAAAATACTGTGGTTTTCCGCACGGATGAGCGCAGAAAAAAACAGCGCAACCCCGCACATACCCACGATGCATAGGGCACCGAAAGACGTGCGGGGCGGCAAACACTGAAACTAGTTCGACGGCAGGCGAACCGGCATCAGCAGGTAACGGTAGTTACGGTCATCCTCAGCCAGAGGCTCATCCTGACCGGAAATCACGGCGGGCTTCGGCGCATCGGTAAAGGAGAAACGAACGAACTCAGTACCGAAAACCTTCAAACCATCCGAGAGGTAGGCGGGGTTGTACGCAACGGTGATGTCATCACCGGACAGGTGAGCCTGCAGAGTCTCGGAAGCCTGAGCCTCATCACCGCGGCCGGCATCAATAGCAACCGAACCCTGAGTGAACTTCAGACGCAGGGGAGTGTTGCGCTCCGCCACGAGGGAGATACGGCGAGCAGCCTCAGCCAGGTCGGAGGTGCGAACCACCGCGTGAATCGGGGTCTGTTCGGGGAACAGCGCACGGATGTTGGGGTAGTCGCCGTCCATCAGAACGCTGGTGGTGCGGCGGGTACCCGCTGCGAAGCCGATCAGCTCACCCGCTGCGGGCAGGGCGATAGACAGATCGCCGGAACCGGAGAGGGTGCTACCGACCTCAGAGACGGTCTTAGCCTTCAGCAGCACAGCCGCCTGAACGTCAGGGTTGGTCGGGTTCCACTTGATTTCGCGCATTGCCAGGCGGTAGCGGTCGGTGGCGAGCAGGGTCATGGTATCGCCATTGATTTCTACGCGGATACCGGTCAGCAGCGGCAGGGTCTCATCCTTGGACACCGCAATCTGAACCTGCTTGACGGCTTCAGCGAATTCGGCGCCGTCCACGGTACCGGAAATTTCGGGAAGCTCGGGAAGCTCGGGGTAGTCCACGACCGGCATGCCAGCGAGCTGGAAGTTAGCGGAACGGCAGTGAATACGAATCACGGACTCATCTGCGGTGAACTCGACGGGTGCGTTCGGTAGGGAGCGGCAAATTTCTGCCAGGATCTTGCCGGGAACCAGGCACACGCCTTCTGCTTCAACATCGGCTGCAATGACCTGGCGGGCGCTGGTCTCGTGATCGAAGCTTGCGATGCTGACCTCACCTGCGGAGGCGGTAATCAGCAGACCGTTGAGTACGGGGGAGGTGGGACGCAGCGGAAGTGAGCGTGCCGTCCAGCCGACTGCTTCGGCAAGGACATCGCGTTCAACGGTGAATTTCATCGAGAAGGCGCCTTTCACGGAATTGGAGAGTCATTTTGGGGCGCACGTAAAGCTTATGGGCGAAAGAGCCGGAAATATCGCGTGCTCTGGTGCGCAGTACATCTTCCCGCGCGCGCGTCTATCCATCCTACCGGATTTTGTAATTACACAGAGACACAGAGGTCGCTCCTGCAGCGAAAAATCGGGTGAGATGAGGCATGTAGGGTCACTGTATTTTTGTAATTACAAAGATAGGCGGAAGGCGTATCAAACCTAGTCGAAAACAGGTTCGAATTAGGTGATGGTTCGGTGTTGGTTTCTTCTTCAAACCCAACCTTCAAATCCAACCCAAAAGATAGAGTGCAGCTATCGATCCAAATCCGCGAAAATCTACGTTTTCAGTAAGGGTGCACAGAAAAACCTGAAACAGCCCGGTTGGTCGAGCAGAACTACTTGTTATGGGGAGGATTTTTTCTTTAAGTACAGTAGTATTGTTAACGCTTGTGGAAACGGTGGAAAACCCCTTCCTTGCCTGCAATGACGCGGAAGTAGCCTGTGGACATTAAGTGGAAGAAACCACTCAACGCTGAGGATGCATTGTGTATGGATATTTATACATTTCCTCGATTCCACACCTTTTGAATATTCATGCACTTAACGTCCACACGAACGCATGAGTTAAAGCACAGCTTATCCACACCCCAAAAATCTAGCTTTCAGAGTCGCTAAAATCTTGGATCCAGCGTGAAACCCTGCCCCGAAGCCTATAAAACACCTAGTCGAGGCACAAAATAAGCTACGGGACAGGGACAAAAACACATCTAGCCGGCGGCGCGCTGCTCCTGGCGAATCAAATTCGTCAGCTCAGTCACCTGATTGAAAATCGTTTGACGCTCCGCCATCTGCGCGCTCACCTTACGCACCGCGTGCATCACCGTCGTATGGTCGCGGCCGCCCAAATCGTTACCAATACGCGGCAGGGACATCTCGGTCAGCTCACGCAGAAGATACATCGCCACCTGGCGCGCATTCGTGAGCGTACGGGTGCGAGACTTCGACTGCATATCCTCAATGGACACATCAAAATACTTCGCCACCGTCGCCAAAACCAGCGCCGACGTAATCTCCGCACCACCGGTATCAGAGAGCAAATCCTTCAGATAGGTCTCAGCCTCAGCCAGGGTAATGGGCTCCGGCGGCTTCTTCATCGAGGCGGCAGCGCTCGCACGAATCAGAGCGCCCTCCAACTCGCGAATGTTAGCCGTGACATGGGAAGCAATGTACTCCATGACGTCATCGCGCACCGGCAAAATCTCGTTCTGAGCCTTCTTCCGCAGAATCGCGATACGAGTCTCCAGCTCCGGAGGCTGCACATCCACGTTCAGACCCGAGCCGAAACGCGAACGCATACGCTCAGCGAAACCGGTCAGCTGCTTCGGCGGCAAATCAGAGGTAATCACGATCTGCTTCTGGTGGTTGTACAGGGCGTTAAACGTATGGAAGAACTCCTCCATCGTCGCCTCTTTACCCGCCAAAAACTGGATATCGTCAATCAGCAGAACGTCAACATTGCGGTAAATCTGCTTGAACGAGGAGCCCTCATCGTCGCGAATCGAGTTGATGAAATCGTTCGTGAACTCCTCAGAATTCACGTAGCGCACGCGTAGGTTCGGGTACAGGTACTTGGTGTAGTGGCCGATTGCGTGCAACAGGTGAGTCTTGCCCAGACCCGAACCGCCGTAGATGAAGAGCGGGTTGTAGACAATGCCGGGCTGCTCAGCCACCGCGAAAGCGCTCGCGTGCGCAAAGCGGTTGGACTGGCCAATCACGAAGGTATCGAAGGTATAGTTCGGGTTCAGTCGGGCAGAGCTATCCCACGTCGGTGCGTTTTCCGGGTCTTCATGCGGATGCACCTGCTGAGACTCCGGTACCGCCGGGGCCTCCGGAACGAAAGTGGGCAGGGGCGCCGGATATTCGCGAGGCGCACCTGCGGCAGGAGCCGCCGGAGCGGGCTGCTGAGCGGAGGGGAAACCGGCACGCTCCGCCTCCAGAGCCTGCAGGGAGGGGCGGGTGACCTGCTCATCGGCAGGAACCTCGTAGTGATCGGGGCCCGGATGTGGCTCGGTGTAGTACTCAAAAGCGCGCGAACCGGCGGGCGCCTCAGGATGCGCAGAAGCCGCCGCTACCGAAGGGGCGGGCTGGTGCTCGACAGGAACCTCGCGCTCACCATGGAAAACGTCCTGACTTGCAGGTTCAACCGGAATCATCGACTCATTCACATCGAAAAGCGCGGTGGTCGACGGGCCAAACACCTCGTGCAGAGCCGCACGGAACGAAGCGCTAATCTGCTCCTCAAAGACCGCACGGGTGAGCTTATTCGGAACCTCAATGATGAGGCGAGAAGAACCCATCAATCCCTGAGGCTGCGCAAGATTCACGAAACCGCGCTGACGTGCCGTCACCGCCGGATCGGCGGCAAGAATGGAGAGCAGATGCGCCCAGCGCGCCTGAAGGGAGTCGGTCATGGAATTCTTTACTTTCACTCGATGTGAAGCGGTGGTGCAGTAAAGAAATCATGCCGGAAACCACCGCGAGGTCATTAAGATTCTACCCGCTTAATACACAGAGGGAGAAAGTTATCCACAAGAGTTTTCCACACGGTGGAAAACTTGTAATTACAGGGGTGGATAAGCGGTGGATTTAAGTGCATAACAGGTCTTCTTCCCTGATATTTAGCGGAAAACTCCAAAAGCTCAAGGATGTGGATAACTCACCGATAGTAGGGGGTTTGGGTGGGATATGCACCATGGTGGATATCCTGCTGCCATAAATATCCCCAGGTTTACGCCCCAAGAGCATGTAGCGTCTCCACAGCCTGTACACCCGCCGCAATCACCGCCTCCTCACTGCAAACGAGCCCGGAATCACGCGGAAAAAAGCGTCAAGAACTTGATTTATGCCCTCCACTCTTCTAAAGTTGTGCTGTTGTGTGTGCACCGCCTACTGCGAATAGTCGCGGTACCTCCGTGCACCAAGAAGCGTACGGTTCCGATACCCGTGAGGGCACGAACCGCAAAAATCAAGGAGATAAAGTATGAGCAAGCGTACTTTCCAGCCGAACAACCGCCGTCGCGCTAAGAAGCACGGCTTCCGTCTGCGTATGCGTACCCGTGCAGGCCGCGCGATTCTGTCGAGCCGCCGCGGTAAGGGCCGCGCAAAGCTCTCGGCCTAATCACGGCATATAGTTCGCCCGCCGATGCACACGCATCGGCGGGCGAACTATCATTAAGCGTGAAATACACGCGGAGGTCAGCTCACCACATGAGCCGAATCTCCCACACTACGTAAAGGGGAACACGTGCTGCCTCAACGGCACCGTATGCGCACCAGCGCAGAATTCTCCCACGCCTTCCGTTCCGGCATCCGTACAGGACGTCGGAACATCGTTGTATCTACGGCGAAAAATCCTGGAAAAACAACCCAGGTAGGTTTCATTGTGTCGAAGGCGGTGGGCAACGCAGTCACACGCAATCTGGTCAAGCGCCGGTTGCGTGAACTTGCTGCGCTCACCTGCGCCGCGCATCCGGAAGGATACGCCATTGCTGTGCGAGCGCTTCCCGCCTCCGCGAGCGCCAGCTGGGATCAGTTGCGCCGCGACTACGAATCGGCACTCGAGGCTGCGTTCGCTAAGCTCGACCTGACTCAGAGCAAGGAGAAGCCGTGAGTCGTTCCCAGCGTGACCGCTGCGAAGAACGCTTCCACGCGCATCACAGTGGCACCTATAGCGCATCTGCCGAGACTCTGGGCCCCGATGAGCTACTGGCACTAGCGCCTAACGAATTCGTGCGGCCGGAAACTTTCCTGCAGGCACTCTACGTTCTACCGCAGAACCTGCTGATCGCGTGCATGAAGGCCTACCGCAAGGTCGTCTCCCCCCTCTACGGGGATGTGTGCCGCTACTACCCGACCTGCTCAGCCTACGCCCTGGAGGCGCTGACCACCCACGGTGCGATGGGCGGGCTTTCCCTGACGGTGCGCCGTATTCTGCGGTGTGTTCCCTGGGCGACCGGAGGTATCGACCCAGTCCCGGAGGGGAAGCGTACTTTCGCTCCCGGAGCAGAACCGAAAATTATTCTGCTCAACCACCCCCATCTTTACACCCCTCACACCGGTGGTGACGCCCGCCCTGAGTAGGCGGCGCCTCCCACACAATGACTTAGCCGAGTCCTTAAGGAGTATTCCCGCGTGAATATTTTTGATTTGATTCTTTGGCCGTTTAAATGGATCGTCTCCGTGGTCCTGTGGCTGTTCCACACTCTTTTCACTTCGCTGGGTATGGACCCGGCGTCCGGTCTGACTTGGGTTCTGTGCATTATCTTCCTGACCCTGGTGATGCGTACCCTGACCATTCCGCTGTTCGTCAAGCAGATTAAGGCTATGCGCGGTATGACCGCGATGCAGGGCGATATGGCGAAGCTGCAGGAGAAGTACAAGGGCAAGAAGGACCAGCTCTCCCGCCAGGCTATGGCTCAGGAGCAGATGGAAATGTACCGTAAGCACGGTACGAACCCCTTCGCGTCCTGCCTGCCGATTCTGGCTCAGATGCCGATCTTCTTCGGTCTGTACCAGGTGCTGATGGGCGTTCCCACCGCGGCGCAGAGCAACCAGGGCGTGCTCATGCTGCCGGCTGATCTGGTGCATCAGTTCAACGACTCGCAGATTTTTGGTGCTCAGCTGTTCGCAACCATGCTGCACCCGGGTGCCGGTGACACTACCGCGACCGTTGTTCAGGCGGTCATCATGATTGTTCTGATGAGTGCGACCCAGTTCTACATTCAGAAGCAGCTGAGCGTGAAGAACATGTCGGAGGCAGCTCTGAACTCTCCGATGTTCCGTCAGCAGCAGATGATCATGTACATCTTCCCGATCATCTTCGCTGTTTCCGGTATTAACTTCCCGCTGGGTGTTATGTACTACTGGACCGTGTCGAACCTCTGGTCGCTGGGCCAGCAGTGGTGGGTTATCCGCAATAACCCGACCCCCGGTTCTCAGGCGGAGCGTGAGCTGAACGCTCGCCGTGCTGCGAAGGGCCTGCCCCCGATTGGTAAGACCCGTGAGCAGCACGAGAAGGATCTGCAGGAGGCTCGTGAGCGTGCCGCAGCTGGTCAGCGTCAGCAGCCGGTCGGTAAGAAGCGCCAGAAGCAGCAACGCAATAAGCAGAACGGAAAGAAGTAGTTTTCTTCCGTGATTCGGGCCGGGTTCTCGCCACGTGTGGCGCGGGCCCGGCGCCGTGTATGAGATACTTTTTACCCCTAGGACACCCCTCCGAACACCCTGAGGATTATTGTGACTGAAGCTATGGAATATGAGGACGAGCAGCTCGTTGAGGAGCAGCTGGTAGAGGAGCCCGTTGAGGGCGAAGAAGACAATTTTGAGGACATCGAGGAAGAAGGCGATATCGCCGCTGATTACCTCGAGGAGCTTCTCGATATTGTCGATATGGACGGCGATATCGATATTGAGGTGCGCAATAACCGCATCTATCTTTCGGTCTTCAATGACGACGATGACAATGAGGAACTGCGCCACCTAGTTGGCCGCCACGGTGAGGTGCTGGAGGCTCTGCAGGAGCTGGTGCGCCTCTCCGTCCTGGCTGGTAACGGCACCCGTTCCCGCCTGATTTTGGACATTGCTGGCTACCGTGCTGAGCGCCGTGAGCAGCTGGAGAAGATCGCTGCTGACGCGATTGAGAAGGTACGCACTACCGGTCGTGATGAGCACATGAAGCCGCTGAGCCCGTATGAGCGTAAGGTCGTGCACGATGTGGTGGCTGCTGCTGGCTTGTACAGCGAGTCTGAGGGTGAGGGCCCTCGCCGTCACGTGGTGATTTCTCTTCCCGAGGTAGGAGCCTAGTATGGAGACTTCGATGGGTGCTCTCAATGAGAGCGAGCGTGCCGCAGCGGAGGCTGTGTTCGGTGAACGTCTGCCCCTGGCGGAGCGCTACGTGCAGCACCTGGCGACGACCGGTATTGAGCGTGGCCTGATCGGTCCGCGTGAGGTTCCGCGCCTGTGGGCTCGCCACGTGCTGAACTGTGCCGTGGTACAGGAGTACATTGCGCCGAACGCATCGGTTGCCGATGTCGGTTCTGGTGCCGGCCTGCCCGGTCTGTGCCTGGCGATTGCCCGCCCGGATTTGAAGCTGACCCTGATTGAGCCTCTGGAACGCCGTGTCATCTGGCTGAATGAGGTTGTCGAGGATCTGGGCCTGGAGAACGTGACCGTGCTGCGCTCGCGTGCCGAGCAGGCCGTGGGTACTGTTGAGGCTGATGTGGTGACTGCGCGCGCTGTGTCCGCCCTGGTGGGCCTGCTGGACATCACCCTGCCGATTCTGCGTGGCACCGGCGAGCTACTGGCTCTGAAGGGTCGTAGCGCCGCGGAGGAGATTACTAAGGCAAAGAAGAAGCTGAACCGCTACGGTGCGCGTGAGACCGAGATTCTCACCGCCGGTGGCGACCTGCTGGAAGAGCCGACGACGGTGGTTCGAGTTCGCCTCTAAAGGTTTCGTCTCAAATGGGCGGTACCGCAACGAGCTAGTAAATAGGCTGGCTTACGCGGTACCGCCCATTTTTTGTACGCTGGCTTGCCGGGTGTGCGTGGCAATTGTATCTGTAGAGTACATAGAATGACCTCTCGCGTGGAGTATTGACCTGATGCCGGGTACCCTTAAGGAAGGATTGAAACCTTAGACTCTTCTACATCAAAGCCTGATGGTTCAGTAAGGGGTACCGAGCCCTTCAGAACCATTGGGGCAGCACCAATGTTTCACGTGAAACATTGCAGACTTCATCACCTCGCGGAGTATGTTTCACGTGAAACATACTGGGAATAGGTGGCGGTAGGGGAGGGGGGAAGTAAATCCTCCTCGCGCACGAATACCGCAGAGTATTGCCACGCGCGAGGCATCAGATGAAGCATCACCGTAGACACACCACCCGGAATATGGAAGGCACCCGATGACTCCTCAAGCTCAGAAATCTGTTGCAGATTTGCTCCCCAAGCCTGTGCATACGCGTGTCTTCACCGTGTCGAACCAGAAGGGCGGCGTGGGTAAAACCAGCACCGCCGTGAACCTCGCAGCCGCACTCGCGGAGGCTGGACTGAACGTCCTGGTGATCGATAACGACCCGCAGGGTAACGCCTCGACTGCACTGGGCATTGAGCACGGCGTGGATGTTCCCAGTGTCTACAACGTCCTGATTGAGGATAAGCCGCTTTCTGAAATTGTTCAGGAATGCCCCGATATGCCCGGCCTGTTCTGTGCCCCCGCCAATATCGACCTTGCGGGCGCGGAGATTGAACTGGTCTCCCTGGTAGCACGCGAGACTCGCCTCAAGAATGCCCTAATGGACTACACCGAATGGCGCGAGAAGCAGGGCATGGAGCGCCTGGACTATGTCTTTATCGACTGCCCGCCGAGCCTCGGTCTGCTGACCGTCAATGCCTTCGTTGCGGCAGAAGAGATTCTGATTCCGATCCAGTGCGAGTACTACGCTCTGGAAGGTCTGAGCCAGCTACTGAAGAATATTCAGATGATTCAGAAGCACCTGAACTCCAAGCTGCGCATCAGTACAATCCTGCTGACCATGTACGATGCTCGTACCAACCTGGCATTCCAGGTGGCAGAGGAGGTGCGCGAGCACTTCCCGGAGGAAACCCTGGGTGTGAAGATTCCTCGCTCGGTTCGTATCTCTGAAGCTCCCAGCTATCAGCAGACCGTCATCACCTACGATTCTTCGTCGACTGGCGCTCGCGCCTACCGTGAGGCGGCACAGGAGCTCTCGCGCCGATCCGCATAATCTAAATCTTTTGAAATGAGCCCTTTTGGATTGTCTATTGATGATTCAAAAGGGCTCATTGCGTGCGGTATTTCCTGGGTGAAACCCGAGAAAACAGCCTGAGAGAATTAATTATTAGGAATAATTTGGATTATGTGCCGTGCATTTTTTACTCCTGCTTTTGGGTGCTTATTTCGTTTACACTAGATGAAGAAGTAAAAATGAGCGGGCTCGTCCGGGAGTCTTAAGGAGTAACAATGGCTGAAAAGCGACGCGGCTTGGGTCGTGGCCTGGGGGCGCTGATCCCTCAGAGTACGAAGAATTCTGGTAATGCTGAGGCGAAGGCATCCGAAAAGATTGCTGCAGTAAAGACTGCACCCAAGAAGGTGTCTACTCCGATTGAAGAGCCCATGACTGACGGTCTCTTTGAAATGGCTCACGAGGCTAAGCCGGAGAAGCAGCGTAAGAGCACTAAAGCTGAGTCTGTAGAGACTAAGCCTGCTGAAGTTGCACCCGCTCAGGAAAAGACTGCTGAAGCTGAAAAGGTAGAGGAGAAGGTTGAAGCTCCCGCCTCCTCGCAGGATGTTTCACGTGAAACATCGAAGAAGAAGCCTCGCGTGGATATGGGTGCGGCACTGCGCAACACCACCCTGACTCGCCGCCCGGTGGACTTCTTCTTTGGTGAAGATGTCTCCACCCCGCAGTCCGCCTCTGAGGAACAGAGCGGTCTGGTTCCGGTTCCCGGTGCCCAGTTTGCTGAGCTGAATGTTCGCGATATCCACCCGAACCGCAAGCAGCCCCGAACCGATTTTGATGAGCAGGATATGGAAGAGCTCATCCACTCGGTGCGTGAGATTGGTGTTCTGCAACCGATTGTTGTGCGTCCCTCGCGTGAAAATGGTGCCGAAAAGTATGAGCTGGTCATGGGTGAGCGTCGCTGGCGTGCAACCCAGGCGGCTGGCCTGAGCACCATCCCGGCGATTGTTCGTGAGACTGAAGACGGCGACCTGCTCCGTGACGCCCTGCTGGAGAACCTGCACCGCAGCCAGCTGAACCCCATTGAAGAAGCGGCGGCATACCAGCAGCTCATGGAGGAGTTCGACACTACTCAGGAGCAGTTGGCTAAGCGTATTGGTCGTTCTCGCCCCCAGATTTCGAACACGATTCGTCTGCTGAAGCTGCCGGCTCTGGTGCAGCGTCGCGTTGCGGCGGGTATTCTCTCTGCCGGTCACGCGCGTGCCCTGCTGGCTCTGACAGACCAAGCTCAGATTGAGACTCTCGCGCAAAAGATTGTGAATGAGGGGCTGTCGGTTCGCGCAACTGAGGAGCTGGTGAACCACGCATCCGGCGCTGCGGAGGTGAAGGAGCGCAAGGCTCCTCAGCCTCAGAAGCACCGTGAGCGCCTGGATTATATTGCGGAGGCTTTTGCTGACAAGCTCGATACTTCGGTGAAGATTTCGCTGGGTGCTCGCAAGGGTAAGATGACCATCGAGTTTGCGAATGTTGAGGATCTGAACCGCATCATCCGCGTTTTGGATTCTGATTTCTCGGGCTGATTTTTCGCATAAAACAATATTTAGCAACTGAAATCAGTTGTATATATAAAAAACCCTCGGTGATGTTTCACGTGAAACATCACCGAGGGTTTTTCTTTAGCTTCTCGAAAGATTAGCCCAGGTGCTCGGAGAACTCGGCCAGTAGAGCAGGCTTCGTCTTAGCGCCTACGGTCTTCTTGATGACCTCGCCATCCTTGAAAAGGTAGATGGCGGGAATAGAGGTAATGCCGTACTTCATAGCGGTATCGCCATTCGCCTCAACATCCACCTTGACCACGTCGACCTGACCGGCGTACTCGCCAGCGATCTCGTCAATCACGGGACCAACCATGCGGCAGGGGCCGCACCATTCAGCCCAGAAGTCCACGATAACGGGCTTGTCATTCTTCAGAACCAGTTCGTCAAAAGTGGCATCAGTTGCCTGCTGTGCACTGCTCATGGAGTGCTCCTTTCTGACACGGGGTGGATTCCCCTGCGAGTAATACGAATAGTTTAGAGGTTTTCGAGGTAGTGCTGCGCGTCCAGAGCAGCAACAGCACCGGAACCGGCAGCAATAATTGCCTGGCGGTAGGTCGGGTCAATCACGTCACCGGCAGCGAAAACGCCGGGAACGGAAGTCTTCGAGGAACGACCCTGAACCGCGATGGTGTGGTTCTCGGTAATCTCCAGCTGGTCACGTACCAGTTCCACGCGAGGATCGGAGCCAATAGCGATGAACAGACCCTGAACAGCCAGCTGGCGCTCAGAACCGTCCTTGGTGTTGGTCAGGGTGATCGACTCGAGGTTGCTCTCGCCGTGAACGGCGGTGACAGCCGAGTCCCAGACAACCTCAATCTTCGGGTTGTTGAACACGCGGGTCTGCATGATTTCCGAAGCACGGAAAGAGTCGCGGCGGTGCACCAGGTACACCTTGGATGCGAAGGTCGTCAGGAACAGTGCCTCCTCCAGTGCGGAGTCGCCACCGCCGACCACTGCAATTTCCTTGTCCTTGAAGAAGAAGCCATCGCAGGTTGCGCACCAGGATACGCCGTAACCGGAGAGTCGGTCTTCGCCCTCGATGTTGAGCTTACGGACCTGAGAACCGGTGGTCATGATGACGGTCTTCGCCAGGTGAACGGCGCCGTCTGCGGTGTAGACCTTCTTCACGTCGCCGGTGAGTTCGACCTTTTCTACGTCCTGGTAGCGGATGTCCGTACCGAAACGCTCAGCCTGCTGGCCGATGTTTTCCATCAGCTCGGGGCCCTGGATGCCCTGAATGAAGCCGGGGAAGTTCTCCACCTCGGTGGTGTTCATGAGGGAGCCTCCGGGTGCCAGGGAGCTGGCGAAGAGGACGGGCTTCAGCTCGGCGCGTGCCGCGTAGATTGCGGCGGTGTAGCCGGCGGGACCGGAGCCCACAATAATGACGTTGTGGACGGTTGCGTCGGCCTCAACCTCGGCAGCCGGTGCGGCTTTGGTGGCGGGTGCGGACGCGAGGTTCAGGTTGCCCAGGGCGGAGCCTCCGAAGAGGCCTCCCAGATTCTCAGTCATCGGATATATCTTTCCGTTGTAGGTCTTTCGTTCTGCCCCTATAACAGGGCTTTATCCTCGATTATTCCATTTTTTGGGGACCCTTATCTAGATACTCCGCCCACTGTGAATCTTTGAGTAGCTACCCTGCCATAAAGAGTCATAAATAGACATCAAAAGGGCGGGGCTTCCGAACTGTTGAGTTCAGAAGCCCCGCCCTTGTGTCTGGGGTGTGAGCGCCCTGTCGGCGTTACGTTATGGGTTGATTAGTCCACCTTGATTTCGTTGATGCGCAGACCGTAACTCCAATTTCCAATCGGCAGGGAGAGGCGGGGCAGCTCGTTGACCACGATGATCACGTAGGCACCCTTTTCTGCGCTCTGCTTGGAGGTGTCCAGGGTGACGACCGCGTCCTTGCCTTCGAAGGTGCCCTTGCCGACCTCAACCGCACCGTTCAGGGATGCGGAGCTGTTGGTGTAGACGGTGAAGGAGCCGCCGGTGCCGGTGTTCTGCTGGATGGTCAGCTTGGAGACGACGGTGGGGGTCTGCAGCTTCAGTGCCAGGCCGAATTCCTTGATGGTGCCGGCGTAGTTGGCGGTGCCGAAGCCGTAGCTGATCCATGCGGTGTTGGCGTTACCGTCGGTCAGGTTCGGGATGAGGGTGTCCATATCGCTCATGAACGTGGTGTCCGAGGGTGCGAAGCGGGCCACGGACGCAATCTTAGCCGGTGCGTTCGACGCCTTAGCGGTCGGGGATGCCGATGCGTTGGCGCTTGCCTCAGCCGATTCGGAAGCTGATGCGGACGTCTTAGGGGTGTGGGGGCCGGCTGCCTGGTTGGAGCCGATTGCGCCCAGGGAGGTGAGGATACCGCCTGCGACGATGACGAGCAGCAGGACTGCTGCCAGGGCGACGGCCCAGGTGCCGCGGCTGCCGTCTTCTTCGTCTTCGTCATCTTCGTAGATGCTGGTGGGTTCGGAGTACGCGGTGATGGCGGTGCCGTCGGATGCGTTCCAGTTCTTGGCGGCGGTGATGCTCTCCTGGTTGGCGGTGGAGGTGGAGACCTTCTCGTAGGTGTTGGGGGAGCTGCCGCTTTCGGAGTCGCCGAAGATTTCGGTGCCCAGCGCGTCTTCTGCGTTGGAGAGTGCGTGGTTTTCGACCAGCAGGGTGTCCAGCAGGGTGTCGGGGCGGGTGTGGGAGGTGACGAGGTAGCGGCTGCCTTCGGGGGTGATGCCCAGGTCGAGGATCTGGATGTTGCCGCGTGCGTTGGTTGCGAGCGCGCGGGAGTTTGCTTCCAGTAGTGCGCTACGGCTGGGCGATGCGACGATGACCGAGACCTTACGGTTGAGAATCTGGTCGGTGCCTTCAAGCACCATGTCGGATTCTGCCGTAATGATGATGTGTGCGGTGATTTCGTAGCGGCCTCCGAGGACCGATCCGACCGGAATCTGTTGCGACAACGTGTTCTCCCGAGGTGGTTTCATAGTGCCTGCCGTGTGGCGGGCCCTGACTATTAGATTCTACCCGGCATTGAAGGATGCTGGGGCTGAGTGATAGTTTGTGGCGTCCGGGTGGCTACCTGTGTCCTCTGCGGGCCCGGTGTGGGGTGCGGTGGGTGCACGGGCAGCTACCCGGTTTGGGCGTTGTTGCTACTTTAGCGGCGGGCAAAACGCTCAAGTTTGGAGGTGAGGGGCGCCAGTAGTGCGTTGGCTTCCTTGACGCGGAAGATCTGTATACCGGCGAGGTATGCCAGTCCCATGACGGTGCCGCATACGGCGAGGGTGATGATTGCGGTGAGCTTAGATGCCCAGGCGAATCCGTCGAGCTGGTAGCCGCCGAGCAGCCAGAGTGCGATGGCCGCGATGCCGCCGGCAAAGAGGGATGCGAGGGTGGTGCGGGCGTAGGTGCTGACGATGCCGCGCTGGCCGTAGTAGCCGAGGCGGCGGCGGACCATGTGGTGGCTGATGAACAGGATCAGGATATTGTGCACCGGGTAGATGAACGCGAGCATGTACACGGTGTACTGTGCGTCGAGCAGGGATGCTGCGAAGCTCATGATGACCATGATGATGGCGGAGTACACCTGGATTCGGAAGGGGGTGCGTGCGTCTTCGCGGGCGTAGAGCACGCGGCTGTAGAGGTAGTTGATGGTGAGGGTGGGGGTGCCGAGCGCGGTGATGACGATGAGCTTGGCGATGATGGTTGCTGCGATGGGGTCGCCGCCGCTGAAGAGTACGGCGACGGGGCCTGCGAGTACCATGAGCGCGACCATGCAGAAGACGGTGGCTACGGCTGCGTTGCGCAGGCCGTGGGAGAGCGCGTAGATGACGCTGTCGCTGTCGTCGGCGATGGCGGAGGCGCTCATGCGGTTGAAGAGCACGGTGGCGATGGAGATGCCGATGACGCCGTGCGGGAGCATGTACAGCATGGAGGCGTAGTTGAGTGCCTGCAGGCCGGGGATTTGGATGCCGAGGGCGGCGTAGTGTTCGCGCTGACCGACGATGCCTGCGGCGACCTTGGTCATGTAGAGGAATGCGAGGTTGGAGATGATGCCGGAGGCGAGGGTCCAGGCGGCGAGCTTGGAGGCTGCGCGCAGGCCGATGCCTCGCCATGCGAAGTCGGGCTTGAGGCGCAGGCCGAGTTTGCGTAGGGGGATGAACAGGACGAGTGCCTGCATGATGACGCCGAAGGTGGAGGAGCCTGCGAGCACGAGGGTTTGTGCGTTGGTCCAGGATTCTACGGTGTGGATGGGGTGGGGGTTGGGGGTCTGTGCGCCGAAGAGGAAGATGAAGAGGAACAGCGACAGGATGGTGATGACGTTGTTGAGTACGGGCGACCACATATAGGCGCCGAATGCGTCTTTGGCGTTGAGGACCTGTCCGATGACCGTGTAGAGGCCGTAGAAGAAGATTTGGGGTAGGCACCAGAGGGCGAAGATGAAGCCGAGCTGCCGTTGTTCGGGGCTCCATCCTGAGCCCATGATGCTGATGATGGGCCAGGCGCAGGCGACGGTGATGAGGGTGATGAGGCCGATTGCGGTGACGGTGAGGGTGACGAGTTTGGAGATGTATCGTGCGCCGCCGTCTTGTGCTTTGGCCGCCTTGATGATTTGCGGTACGAGGACTGCGTTGAACACGCCGCCTGCTACGAGGACGTAGATGAGGTTGGGTAGGGTGTTGGCGGTTTCGAAGACGTCGCCGACGGTTGAGAGTGAGCCGATGGCTACGGTGAGCAGGATGGTCTTGACGAATCCGAGGATGCGCGAGACGAGGGTGCCTGCTGCCATGATTGCGCTTGAGCGGGCGTCGTTACGTGCCACGTATGTCTCTCCTGTTTCGGCGGGTGATTGCTTCTTTTAGTTTTTGGGGCTCTATTTAACGGGTGTTTAGAGCTGGGTGGTGATGTATTCGCGCGCACTGCGGGCGATGTGTTGTTCGTTGGCGAATGAGAGGCGGGTGGGGAGCTCTTCGAGGGGGACCCATGCGACGTCGATTGCTTCGTGGTCGGGGTCGTTGTCGATGCTCAGTTCGCCGCCGGTTGCTGCGAAGAGGTAGTGGTGCACGGTTTTGTGGATGCGCGTGCCGTTGGAGGTGAACCAGTAGGCGATGGTGCCGAGGGAGGCTACGGGGTAGCCGGTGATTCCGGTTTCTTCGCTGATTTCGCGTTGTGCGGCTTCGACGGTGGTTTCGCCGTGTTCGATGTGGCCTTTGGGTAGGCACCATTCGCGTTGTCCGTTGCGGTTGATGCGGGCGATGATGGCTACGGGTAGCTGTTCGGGTCGGTCAAAGTCGATGATGAGCCCGCCTGCGGAGACTTCTTCGGGGGCGGGTACCGCTCGCGCGGGCGCGGTGAAGCGCGTTTTGGGGGCGCGGGGTACGGGAATGCTCATGGTTCTACCTTAACCGATATGTGAGGGTTTGTGTGTCTCGGTTTGGGGTGAGATAGCTGTCTTTGGTGGGGTGTTGTGGGTGTGGGGTGGGCGCGTGGGTGGTTTTTCTGGCACGATTAAAGGATTATGTCGCTGTTTATTGATGTTGTGTCGAAGTACCCGGATGCCGCCGAGCTGGGAGAACTGTACCGTGCGGCGGGTTTTGAGCTGTACTTGGTGGGCGGTATTGTCCGCGACAATCTGCTGGATGATGGCGGCCATTTCACCGATTTTGATTTGACGACGGATGCTACTCCGGAGCAGAGTGAGCAGATTCTGCGTGGGTGGGGTGAGCATACGTGGGATATCGGCAAGGAGTACGGCACGATTAGTGCGCGTAAGAACGGCGTGGTGTATGAGGTGACCACGTACCGTGCTGAGGTGTATGTTTCGGATTCGCGTAAGCCGACGGTTGAATTCGGCACGGATTTGAGCGCCGATTTGGTGCGTCGTGATTTCACGATTAATGCGATGGCGGCGGCTTTGCCCAGTGGTGAGGTTGTTGACTTGTTTGGTGGCGTTGAGGATTTGCGTGCGGGTGTTTTGCGTACTCCGCGCTCGCCGGAGGAGTCTTTTTCTGAGGATCCGCTGCGTATGATGCGTGCGGCTCGTTTTGCTGCGCGTTTTAATCTTGAGGTTGCCCCGGAGGTTTTCGAGGCGATGCGTGAGATGGCTGGCCGTATTGAGATTATTTCGGCTGAGCGTGTGCGTGATGAGTTGGTGAAGCTGATTGAGGCGGATTATCCGCGGGTGGGTTTGAACCTGCTGGTGGATACGGGTCTGGCGGATTATGTGTTGCCGGAGCTTCCTGCGTTGCGCATGGAGATGGATCCGGCACATCACCATAAGGATGTGTATGCGCATTCGTTGAAGGTGATGGAGCAGGCGATGGAGAAGGAGACGGATGACGAGGGTCCGTGCCCGGCTCCTGATTTTATTCTGCGTTTTGCGGCGTTGACGCACGATATTGGTAAGCCGAAGACTCGTAAGTTTGAAAAGGACGGCTCCGTCTCGTTCCTGCACCATGAGGTTGTGGGCGCGAAGATGGTGAAGAAGCGTATGCGTGCGCTGCGTTTTGATAATGACACGATTAAGGCTGTGGCTCGTCTGGTGGAGCTGCATATGCGGTTCTATGGTTACCGTGAGTCGGGTTGGACTGATTCTGCGGTGCGCCGTTATGTGCGTGATGCGGGCGATCAGTTGGAGCGTTTGCATCGTGTGTCGCGTTCTGATGTGACGACTCGTAATCGTCGCCTGTCGCGTTCGCTGGCTGAGGCGTATGACGATTTGGAGCGTCGTATTGCTGAGTTGGCTGCTCAGGAGGAGCTGGATTCGATCCGTCCGGATCTGGATGGCGGTCAGATTATGCAGATTCTTGGTATTGCGCCGGGCCCGGTGGTGGGTGAGGCGTATAAGTTCTTGTTGAATTTGCGTCTGGATGAGGGTTCGCTTCCTGAGGAGGAGGCGAAGGCTCGTCTGGTGCAGTGGTGGGAGCAGCGTCAGGAGGCGTAGCTTCTGCGGTTTTCAGTACCGCATCGCATGGTTGAGGTCACGCGGTGCGGTACTGTTCTATCTGCTTTTTCTCGTGTATTGTTAAGAAATCTATGCGTGTTCCCCACCCGGTGTGCTTCACGTGTAGAGCACAATGAATCTCCTGCTATGGAAATCCCATAGCCGTTTAGCCCAAAGGAGGGGTTTAATCATGCGTGCATATGAACTGATGGTTATCCTCAGCCCCGAGGTTGAGGACCGTGCGGTTGAGCCGTCGCTGTCCAAGTTCCTCGAGATCGTGACCAACGAGGGTGGTTCCGTCGACAACGTCGACATCTGGGGCCGTCGTCGCCTGGCATACGAGATCCAGAAGAAGTCTGAGGGTATCTACGCAGTGGTGAACTTCACCTCTACCCCCGAGACCGCAGCTGAGCTCGATCGTGTTCTGAACCTGAACGAGTCCGTCATGCGTACCAAGATCATCCGCCCGGAGGATCAGAAGATCTCCAGCAAGTAGTTGTTTCTTTCCGGTCGGCTGACCCCCTAAAAATGTCAGGGGGTTGCGCTGTACTGGATTCAACATACTTGTAACTCTTATCGAGGAGGCATCAAATGGCAGGCGATACCGTTATTACCGTTATTGGTAATCTGACTGGCGATCCGGAGCTTCGTTACACCCCTGCGGGTGCGGCGGTTGCTAATTTCACGATCGCATCGACTCCGCGTACTTTTAACCGCCAGACGAACCAGTGGGAGGATGGGGAGACCCTGTTCCTGCGTGCGTCGGTGTGGCGTGGTTACGCTGAGAATGTTGCAGAGACTCTGAAGAAGGGTACTCAGGTTATCGCGCAGGGCCGTCTGAAGTCTCGCTCGTACGAGACCAAGGAAGGCGAGCGTCGTACTTCGTTTGAGCTTGAGGTCGAGGAGATCGGCCCGACTCTGCGTTTTGCTACTGCTCAGGTGACTCGCGCACAGCGTTCTGCCGGAGGTAATAACTTCGGTGGCGGTGCGCAGGGTGGCTTTGGCGGTGGCGCTGGGTACAACGCTGCTGCTCAGGGCGGTTTCTCCGCTCCTCAGCAGAACAATTTTGCTGCTGCTCAGGGTAATGGTTACTCTGGCCAGTCTGGCTACTCCGCTCCGGCTGCTCCGGCGGCCCCCGCAGCTCCTGCTGCTGATCCGTGGAGTTCTCAGTCTGGTGGTAACTATGACTGGGGTAGCGGCGCCGACGACGAACCTCCGTTCTAAGCCGGTTTCGTTTTCCGAATAGTAATTTATCAATCCATCCCGCGGTTATCCGCCGCGGGCTCCCAACTCTAAGGAGCACCACGATGGCTAAGGCTGAAATCCGTAAGCCCAAACCCAAGCAGAACCCCCTCAAGGCTGCTGACGTCACCGTTATCGACTACAAGGACGTCGCACTTCTGCGCAAGTTCATCTCCGACCGCGGCAAGATCCGCGCTCGCCGCGTGACTGGCGTGACCGTTCAGGAGCAGCGCAAGATCGCTCAGGCTATTAAGAACGCCCGCGAAGTTGCACTGCTGCCCTACTCCGGCGCTGGCCGCTAAAGAGAAGGAGAGACAGTAACATGGCTAAGATCATTCTGACTCAGGAAGTTTCCGGCCTCGGTGCAGCTGGCGATGTTGTCACCGTTAAGGACGGTTACGCACGTAACTACCTGCTGCCCCGCGGCTTCGCCGTGACCTGGACCCAGGGTGGCGAGAAGCAGGTTGAGTCCATCCGCGCCGCTCGTGCGGCTCGTGCTAAGGCTTCTCTGGAAGAGGCTCAGGCAATTGCTGCGTCCCTGGTTGCTAAGCCGGTTGTCGTTGCACACAAGGCTGGCGCTGACGGCCGCCTGTTCGGTACCGTCAAGGCTGAGGCTATTGCTGAGGCTATTGAGGCTGCTGGCGTTGGCTCCGTTGACAAGCGCACCATCCACCTGGGTTCCGCTATCAAGCGCACCGGTGAGTACAAGGTGACTGTCCGCCTGCACGCTGACGTTGTTGCTAACGTTGTCCTGGACGTCGTTGCTGCTGCGTAAGTAGATTTTTAGATATTCGACGCTGGTGCTTTGATGCTGCGGCGTTGAGTGTCGGACGGGGTGTCCCTCTTCGTGAGGGGCACCCCGTTTGTTGTACCCATAGCTGTGCCCGCTCCGGTGCATGTTTCACGTGAAACATTGTTTTTGAGAGGTTGAGAATAGGGGTAGGGCAGTAGAAGGATTGGTGGTTAGAGCGGTTGCGACTGCGAAGTACACCAATTGACCCCGTAGACTGGTAGACATGGCTCGATCTTTTTCACGTTTATCTTCTAGTGCGCAGCTTCTGTCCACGGGTGTGGTGTTGGAGTGCGTCAATTTGCTGCTGTGCGCTCTAGCGGTTATCCCATTTGCGGACGCGAATGTTGCTACTGCTCTTCTGCTTCTTTTGCTGGTAGTTGGCGGCCTTGCATCCAGTGTTGCGCTGGTGTGCGCGCTGGTGGGTCTGGTGAAGTTCCGTCAGTACCGCGTGACCAATATTTGCTTGGCGGTTATTTCTGTAGTGGCTAACCCGTTGGTGCTGCTGGGTCTGTATATGGCGGCTTATTAGCCCGGTTTAGAGTCCGCAAACTGCACAATATCAAAGCTCTCAGGGTTCTGTTGGTTTTCTCCCAGCTTGTTTCCAGCGAAATTCAATCCTCCCATAAGGTTGGGGGTGTTTACTATAAGTGTTGGTTCGAGAGGACTGCGATGTGAATGTGTGTGTTTCGTGTAGCGGGGTCGCCCGCTAGCGAAAGAAGGATGGCAAGGCAAAAGCGCCTTGCCTTTCTTCTTTTAACGCGACGTGTAGTTTCCGCGTGAAATCCGGGGCGCTACCCCCGATTTTGAAGAAAAATCTATTCCCAGCTTTCTTACAGCTTTAACCTACAGGGAATAAAGGTTTACGCGTAATACTTTATATAGATGGTTCGAGAGGGCCATCAGAAAGTTGGACTTTCCTTGCGGAAGTGGCTCTGATTTTCGTATGTATGTGTGTGTGATGAGACTGGGGTTGGATCGAGAGGTCCAGCTCCAGTTTCTGTTTAATCTCTAGGGTGTGCAGCAAGGGTGGCTGTAGTGGTGTTGCGGCATGCTGTAATAAAGGGCAACCATACTTCTATATAACGTCATATTTCCTTTCTCGGGGTGGCGGGTCTAGAATTGGGAAAGATAAATTTTGCATATTAAATACAAGTATTGAGGAGTTGTCTTCCGTGTCTAAGACCCCTTCCGTTCCCGGTACCGACCGCCCCGCCGAAAAGGCAGCAGGTCACTGGCTGCTGGCTCAGCTGGGCAAGAAGGTTCTGCGCCCCGGCGGCCGCGAGACCACCAACTGGCTGCTGGCTCGTGCTCTGGGCGGCAACATTGACGTCGTGGAGTTTGCGCCGGGCCTGGGTATTACCGCCCTGGAGATTGTGAAGCGTTCTCCCAAGAGCTACACCGGTGTGGATCTTGATCCCAAGGCTGCTGAAATCGTAACCGAGCGTATTGGCGCATCGACTAAGCCGAACTACCGTGTGGTGAACGCTAGCGCCCAGGAGACCGGTCTGCCCTCAGAAAGCTACGACGCCGTGGTGGGCGAGGCGATGCTGACCATGCAGACCGATAAGCACAAGCTGGAGATTATGCGTGAGGCGGCTCGTCTGCTGCGTCCGGGCGGCTACTACGCTATTCACGAGATGTCGCTGGTTCCCGATTATCTGCGCCCCGAGCTGAAGGAAGAGATTCAGAAGGATTTGGCGCGCACTATCCGTGTGAACGCCCGCCCGCTGACTGTTGCCGAGTGGACTGCGCTGGCGGAAGAGGCTGGCTTCGAGGTGCTGGATGTGTACCAGACCGATATGGCTCTGTTGGAGCCGAAGCGTCTGCTGGCTGATGAGGGTCCCGCTGGCGTTGCGAAGATTGCGTTCAACCTGGCGCGTAAGCCGCAGATTCGTGAGCGTGTGCTGGGTATGCGCGGTGTGTTCCGCCGCCACGCGGACCACATTGGCGCTATCGGTCTGATTCTGCGTAAGAAGTAAGACAGAGTCACACCGCAAAGCTTATACAGCGAAACGGAGCCCCAGTATTCCCCTCTATCCGAGGGAATACTGGGGCTCCGTTTTACACTGAGGTGTATGAGCCGCGGTGTATGAGCCGCAGAATCGGCTCAGTCACGTGTGCGCCTGCCGGAGTTTGTTATGAGCCGTATTCTTTTCTCTCCCGAAAGCTTCAATATGGGTGAAACCACGCGCTGTATTGAGATAGCGCGTGTGGCTCGGGAGCGAGGTCATACGGTCTTGTTCCACGTGTATTCCCCTAAGTATTTGGGGCTACTGGAAAGCGCCGGGCTTCCTGTGCATCTTCGTGAGCCAATCATGAGCGATGCTGAGGCGGAGCAGATTATGGCGTTGGATCAGGGCAGGGGAGTGCGGCATCCTTTCACGACCGATATGGTGCGTCGGCGGGTCGCCGCTGAGCTTGAGGCTATTCGTGACTTTAGCGCGGATGCTGTGGTGATTGGTTCTAATCTGACGATGCTGCTGTCTGCGCGTATTGCGGGCGTCCCTATTTTCTATGCGCGCCCGTATGCTTACTCGTCGACGTATTTTTCGAAGAAGCCTGTAGGTGGCGAGCTTGCGGCACCGGGGTGGTTGCGTGCGGTGGCGCGGGTGTTGTCGTATAAGCCGGCTTCTTTTACTCGTGTGGCACGTGAGCATGGGCTGAGGCTTCCTCGCCGTACTGTTGATATGCTCAGTGCCGACGTGAATCTTATCTGTTCTCTGTTTACGCAGCTGCGCGGGGATTCTTTGGTAGAGCCTGATGTTGGTGTGGGGCCTATTTATTACCGTGCGCCCGGTGAACTGCCGCAGATTGTTCGCGAGCGCAGGGAGCGGCCACTGATTTACGTGGGAATGGGCTCATCCGGCTCCGCAGATATTTTGGTGCAGGTGCTGCAACAGTTGTCAGCCGCTCCGGTGGATGTGCTGGTTGGCGGCGGGGTGCAGCTCTCGGATACCCACCTGCTGGGCAGCAATATCCATTTCGCCGGGACTGTTCCGGCGCATCTGCTCACCGGTCATATTGATGCCTCGATAACCCACGGCGGTGAGGGGACAGTACAGACGGCGTGCCTGGCGGGTGTGCCCTTTGCCGGTATTGCGATGCAGGCGGAGCAAAGCTGGAATATTGAGGAGTGCGTGCGCTACGGTAACGCCCTGCGTTTCACGAAGAATGATGTGCGCCGCGGCAATATGCGCGATATTCTGGACCGTCTGCTCAGCGATGAGGGCATGCGCGCTAGGGCGCGGCAGCTGGGTGAGGCAATGCGCACCATGGATGGGGCGGCGCTCGCCGTTGAGAAGATTGAGGATTATCTGCGCGCTGCCCATTAGGCGTGTATATGTTTCGCGTGTGCCTTCGTGAGAAACTAGCATAGGAGTTCTACAGAAATTGTTTCTGGAACGTCGTAGATACCGGATTGAAACGCGAGGATAAGCATGTCTGAAACTGCCATTGATTATGGTTCCCGCACTATGCCTCATGATGATGTGGCTGAGCAGTCGGTGCTCGGTGGCATGCTGCTGTCGAAGGACGCTATTGCCGATGTGGTTGAGAGCCTGCGTGCGTCTGATTTCTATAAGCCGGCGCACGAGACGATTTATGAGGCGATTCTTTCTCTTTACGGTCACGGTAGCCCTGCGGATGCGATTACGGTTGCTGATGAGCTGAAGAAGCGCGGCGAGCTGACTCGTGTGGGTGGCGCGTCCTATATTCATACGCTGATTGCGTCGGTTCCGACTGCTGCTAACGCTCAATATTACGCTGAGATTGTTAAGGAACACGCGATTATGCGCCGCCTGATTGAGGCGGGTACGAAGATTGCTCAGCTGGGTTACGCCAATGAGACTGAGGTCGATACTTTGGTCGATCAGGCGCAGGCTGAGATTTATGCGGTGACTGATGGTAACGCGAAGGAAGATTATGTGTCTTTCTCTGAGGCGTTGGAGGAGACCATCAATGAGATTGATGCGAACTCGAACCGCCCCGATGGCGTGTACGGTGTGCCGACTGACTTTATCGAGTTTGATGAGCTAACCGGTGGTCTGCACGGTGGCCAGATGATTGTTATTGCAGCTCGTCCGGGTGTGGGTAAGTCAACTCTGGCTCTTGATATTGCTCGTTCGGCGGCTATTCATCATCAGATGACGACTGTGTTTTTCTCGCTGGAGATGAGTCGTACTGAGTTGGCGATGCGTATTCTCTCTGCGGAGGGCAAGATTTCGATGGGTCGTCTGAAGAAGGGTGACCTGGATACTGAGGGCTGGACGAACCTGGCGACTCTGCAGGGGCGTATTGATTCTGCTCCTCTCTTTATTGATGATTCGCCGAATATGACTCTGATGGAGATTCGTGCGAAGTGCCGTCGTCTCAAGCAGCGTAATGATTTGAAGCTTGTGGTGCTGGACTACCTGCAGCTGATGAGTTCGGGTAAGAAGGTTGAGTCGCGTCAGCAGGAGGTTTCGGAGTTCTCTCGTAGCCTGAAGCTGTTGGCTAAGGAGCTGGATGTTCCGGTGATTGCGCTGTCTCAGCTGAACCGTGGTTCGGAGCAGCGTACTGATAAGCGTCCGATGGTTTCGGATCTGCGTGAGTCGGGTTCTATTGAGCAGGATGCGGATATGGTGATTCTGCTGCATCGTGAGGATATGTATAACCCGGATAGTGAACGCGTGGGTGAGGCGGACATGATTATTGCGAAGCACCGTGGTGGTCCAACTCGTACTATCCCGTTGGCGTTTAGCGGTAAGTACTCGCGCTTCAACAATATGGCGAATGAGGCGCCTCCCCAGTACTAACCCCGTACTCAACTAACTCAGTACTAAGCTTTCAGCACTCTGTAGCTGTACCCCTCTTCTTCTGTTCCTTGCCGGATGGAAGGGGAGGGGCTTTTTCGTATCTATAGGTATGGGCGCCCAGGCGCATGGTCAGGAATCATGCAGGGTTAGGAATCAAGCGCAGGGCATGGGAATAAGGGGCCGCAGAGGGGCTCTAGAGGGCATTCTGTGAGGGTTTGAGTGGTTTCTTCTGCGTTTATAAGGTTTTTTGGAAGTTTTTTAAAGATTTTTTAGCACCCATAAAACACTCTGACTAGGCGCTTTGGTGTCTGTGAGGGTGTTTGAGACCCTTTCAAGGCCCCACTTGTGGTCTACTTCACCCTATTTCGGGTTGCAGACCCATTTCGGCATCTGTATAGTTGTATGAGTCGCCGCGGCGAGGAGGAAAAAACGAAGAACTTCTTCGGTGTTTCTCCTAGTCGGAAGCGGTTTGACAGGCTTTCAATTGT